>ULNB01050989.1_pt1 | contig 26605 bp, 20 predicted proteins | sample 1951811 | NCBI WGS metagenome assembly ULNB01 (sample SAMEA4835566, study PRJEB28245) | human gut metagenome | biome: gut microbiome; material: fecal sample | place: Denmark | collected 2008
ACCTTTTCTCAAGGGCATTTCTCTAAATGCGGTTGCAAAGGTAAGGGATTTTTTCGGATGCACCAAACTTTTCAATAGTTTTTTTTCAAAAATCTATGAAAAAGCTCTAATCCATACGGGTCTTATAATCCTGGTAAGTATATTCCCTCAACACCTCTAACTCTCCATTTGAATGCAAAAACGCGATGGACGGATGGGAAACACCGTTGAACATGTTCGTCTTGACCGTTGTATAGTGGAGCATGTCCTCCAAGATAATATTCTCACCGGTTTTTAGTTCATGGTCAAACTTCCAGTATCCCATGTAATCGCCGCTCAAGCAACTATTTCCTCCTAAGCGATATAAAAGAGGAGCCGTCACTTCCTCTGGATGCTCAATGGTATCCGCACCTCTTACGGTCGGAAGATAGGGCATCTCCAGGCAATCTGGCATATGACAGGAAAAGCTGACATTCAAAATTGCGGTCTTGATGCCATGGTCTTCCACGACATCCACGACTTGGGAAACAAGAGGACCTGTCTGCCATCCAAAGGCACTGCCTGGCTCCAAAATAACTTTCAAATAAGGATAGCGGTTCCGGAAATCCTGAATCAAGCGAATCAACAAAGGAACGTCATAGTCCTTTCTTGTCATCAAATGACCGCCACCAAAGTTTATCCAACGGAGTTGTGGGAACCAAGATGAGAATTTATCCTCTATGTGAGAAAGTGTCCTTTCAAAGACATCTGCCCCACTCTCGCAATGGCAATGGCAATGGAATCCTTCTATTCCATGGGGAAGAAGCCGGGGAAGGCGATCTGCAACGACTCCAAACCGCGTCCCTGGTGAGCAAGGATTATACAGTGCTGTTCCCACTTCCGAGTATTCAGGATTCACACGCAACCCAAGGCTGATATCTGGGTTCATCTTCATGACAAGATCCTTCAGATGATCATACTGTGACAAGGAATTAAATGTAAGATGGGAAGAATATCTTGCAATCTCTTCAATCTCATAATCAGTATACGCTGGTGAATAGGTGTGCGCCGGGGCACCAAACTCTTCAAAAGCCAATCTTGCTTCATAAAGGGAAGAGGCTGTCGTCGCATGGATATATTCACGAAAGACAGGAAAGGTCTTCCACAAGGCATAGGCTTTAAAAGCTAAGATGATTTCCGCACCACTTTTCTCACTCACCTCGCGAATTAACTGTAAATTCCGACGAAGCTTATCTTCCTCTAAAATATACATTGGACGAATAAGTCCGGCAAAAGAACGATTGTCTATTCTCATTTTTTCAATACTGTCTCAACGAATTGCCTTAGCTGGTCTCCCCGATAACCTTTGCCTATGATCTTTCCCTGCTGATTGACGATCAGCGTATGAGGGATGGACTGCACATTGAACATGATTGCCCCTGTATCTTCCCAACCACGGAGATCAGACACCTGTGGCCATGTCATCTTCAAATCAGAGATGGCTTTTTTCCATGCTACTGGATCAGAATCCAAAGAGATCCCGATGATTTGCAAGCCTTTCGGCTTATATTGGCGATATAAGTCGACCATGCTGGGCATCTCCGCGCGGCATGGACCGCACCAACTTGCCCAAAAGTCAATGATAGTCACAGGATGCTTTTTTACCTCTGCAAGAATCTGGTAAGGGTTCCTGTCAAGATCCCTCTCTTCCCAGTCAGCTGTCACGACGGTTGCCTTTGCACGATTCAAGAGGCTCTGGACTTTGGGACGCTGCTTGAAGTCATTTGGCATTTTGTCAATCAATGCCTTCAAGGTTTCCTCTGGGAGATCACCTTCCGCAAAATAATCAGTTACGAGGAAATAGCCGAATTCGTTATTAATGTTCTTTTTAGCAAGGTCAACAGCTACTTGATTCATTTTCTTTTGCAAGAGAAGGATTTGATCCATGGCTACCTTCTGCCGCTGTTGAGAGAGGTTGGCTGCGAAAGAACGGGATGCGATCTCTTGAATACGGTCGCCATACACAAGCGAAGAATCATTTAGGACTTGCCATTGGTCATTGACCAAAGTACCACTGACCCTTGTAGTCCTCACATTGCCTGTCAACTTGATCTGGATATCTCCAGGTTCGAGGAAGAAAGGACAATTTAACGAGTGATTCTTGGAAGAGTAAATCATACACTGATAGGTAGAGTCAGTTTCTCCTGTATAAGAGAACTGACTATCCTTGACAAGGATCGTATCACGTGGCGTTCCCCTATAAAGGTCTGTCGTGAGGAACAAAGTATCACCATCATGGAGACCATTGACGGTACCTGATATTTTAAACGACTTGGACTGACAAGCCGTGAGCATCAAGCCCAAGGTCGCCAGTCCAATAATATGTTTTATTTTCATCATGAAAACTTAAACAAGATACTGAGAAGAGATACTCTCATTATTGACCACCCGACGGATAGTCTCTGCAAACATATTCGCTACTGAAAGTTGCTTTACCTTCGCACACCGATTGCTATAAGGAATAGAGTCTGTGAAAACGATCTCCTCTAAAGCTGAGTTTTGCACACGCTCCGAAGCCGGTCCACTCATCACGCAGTGGGAGGCACAGGCACGAACGCTCTTTGCACCCGCCTGCTTCATGATATCAGCAGCCTTGGTAATGGTGCCTGCTGTATCGACCATGTCATCGACGATCACGACGTTCTTTCCCTTGACATCACCAATGATCTGCATGCTCTCTACGACATTGGCGCGGGCACGTGTCTTATTGCAAAGGACAAGGGGGCAGCCTAAATACTTGGCATAAGTGTTGGCACGCTTAGAACCACCGACATCTGGAGAAGCAATAACCAGATCCTTAAGATGCAAGCTTTGCAGATAGGGCAAGATAACCCCAGAAGCATATAAGTGATCCACAGGAACATTAAAAAAGCCCTGAATCTGGTCAGCATGCAAGTCCATTGTGATCAGACGGTCAATACCAGCCGCCATCAACAAGTCTGCTACCAATTTGGCACCAATACTCACACGTGGCTTATCCTTCCTGTCTTGACGAGCCCATCCAAAATAAGGAATCACGGCATTGATATGACGGGCAGAGGCGCGCTTGGCTGCATCTATCATCAGCAACAGTTCCATCAAGTTATCAGAGTTTGGAAAGGTGCTCTGAACTAGGAAGACATCCCGCCCGCGAATAGATTCCTCATAGGACACGGCGAACTCGCCATCAGAAAACCTCGTTACGACCAGGTTTCCCAATGGACAACCTAAACTATTACAGATTTTCTCTGCAAGGTATCTGGTGTTAGTACCAGAAAAAACCAAAAAAGAGCTATTATCACTCATTTCTATATAGCGTTTAAATAATAAAAGTTTTCTCTTCCTCTTGGAACATCATCATTTTGAGCCATCAGGCAAACATTACATTAGTCACATGCCTTTTTCAACTTCACGAACCGATCGATCAGGCCTCTATAATCAGTCTCGTTATGGATATCGAAATGATTCCAAAGATCTCCACAAACGACAACGCCACCGAACCCCAAATCCTTAGCTATATGGATATTATCCAATCCTAAACCGCCAAGCGCATAAACTTTCTTGTCGATGAGTCCTCTCTGGGATGCCTCTTCCAACTGAGACAACTTAAAGGATTGCCTCTCTTCCTTGAATTCAATGCAATCAAAGATATTCTTCAAGAATACATAATTGGATTGCTTCTTGATCTCCTTCAAGGTAGACAGGTCGGTACATGTACGCCCTATCCTACCTCTATAGCCTTTTGGAGTTTCTTCTTGGGGATCGTCAATATGAATTCCTGCCAAATCAAATTCACTTTTCAAGTAATAGTGATCGTGGACCCATATATTCCTATGGGTCTCTTCAGGCAACAAAGTAAGAAGGCGCTCTGAATAGAGTGGAGATGATCCAGGCTTGTAAAGCTGTAGATTATCCATCCCCTCATCAAAGAGAGTTGCAAGTATCTTATCTTCCTCCACAAAGAATGTGGATTTAGTCATTATAACGAGCTTCATCGTCTATTTTTGATTTCACAATGCAAAAATAGATATTTTTAATGAAACTTCCAATAATTTTCTATAATAAAAAAGCACCGGAGGTTGTTCCGGTGCTTTTACAATTTCTAATCAAGCCACTTCACATAGCAGAAATCCTGTCTGTGGGGCAGTTGGTCATTCTTAGGATACATACGGATACCGCACTTGAAGCTTCCTGCTACATTGGGTTCGATATTCGCTTCAAAGGTATAGTTGTTTCCTTCAACTTTGGTCCGCTTAAATGGATAGACATGGAAGACTTGGTGATCATCATCGCTTTGGTCATTCTTCAGTACGACCAGTTCCAAGCCAATGGCATCATTCAAGCCTTGCTCGTTGATAACATATTTCATATTATAAGTCTCACCTGTCTCACCGCCATTGTCTAATATATCTGTTTGCTTGGAAACGACACTGATCGCATCCCAACGCTCTGCCACTGTTTCCTTCCACAAAGCGATATCCTTTGCCAACTGGTTATCATTCGCAGACAACTTCTTGAAGCGCGCAGCTTCCTTATTATAGAACTTGCTATAATAATCATCCAACTGGCGCTTCATTGTATAATGCGGCGCAATAGTAGCGATAGAATTCTTAATGACCTTGATCCAGCCTTCACTATAGCCTTTCGTTCCCTTATTATAATATAGAGGGATAATGTCATTCTCAAGAAGTCCATAAATGGTAGCTGCATCGAGCTGGTCTTGATAGGCCTGGTTCTGATAGGTACGCTTCTGCGGAAGTGCCCATCCAGCACCCTTGCGATACCCTTCAACCCACCATCCGTCTAAGACGGACAGGTTGACGACACCATTCATCTCAGCTTTCTCACCAGAGGTACCAGATGCCTCCAATGGACGAGTTGGCGTATTCATCCAGATGTCCACGCCAGATACCAAACGGCGAGCCAAGCGCATGTCATAGTCTTCCAAGAAAATGATTTTGCCAAGGAACTCTGGACGCTGGCTGATCTCAAAGATCTTCTTAATCAAGCCTTGCCCTGCGCCATCGGCAGGATGCGCTTTTCCAGAGAAGAAGAATAAAACAGGATGCTCAGGGTCATTGACGATCTTGGAGAGACGATCCAAATCTGTGAACAACAAGTGAGCGCGCTTGTAAGTGGCAAAGCGACGGCAGAAACCGATCATCAGGGCATTGGGGTTGATACGCTCCAACAATGATACTACCCTTGAAGGATCTCCTTGGTTCTTCAACCATGTCTGAGTGAACTTTTCACGGATATAGTCAACCAGCTTTTTCTTCAAAGACATACGGGTATCCCAAATCTCATCATCTGGGACATTATAGATGGCATGCCAGATTTCCTCGTTGCTCTGGTCATTCATGAAATTCTCATCGAAATACTGCGCATACAATTTACGCCATTCCGTGGCAGTCCATGTCGGGAAATGTACGCCGTTTGTAACATATCCCACATGATTCTCCTCTGGATAATAGCCATTCCAAATAGGTGCGAACATTTTCTGGGATACCCAACCATGCAACTTGCTGACACCGTTCACTTCCTGACAGGTATTCACAGCAAAGATAGACATACAGAATCTCTCACCGTGATCATCCGGATTCTGGCGACCCATGCCAATGAACTCATCCCAAGAAATGCCCAACTTAGCAGGATAGCCTCCCATATACTTACCGAAGAGACCTTCATCAAAATAATCATGTCCAGCTGGTACAGGAGTATGAACTGTATAAAGACCTGAAGCACGAACAAGCTCCAAGGCTTGATTGAAGGATAAGCCCTCATCAACATAATCACAGAGACGCTGGAGGTTGCATAATGCTGCATGACCTTCATTGCAATGATAGATGGTCTTCTTGATGCCTAACTTCTTCAACATCAACACGCCGCCAATACCGAGCAAGATTTCTTGTTTCAGACGATTTTCCCAGTCACCTCCATACAGGGCATGCGTAATAGGCTTATCAAACTGAGAGTTCATATCATTATCCGTATCAAGCAGATAAAGTTTGATACGACCCACATTGACACGCCACACTAACGCATGAACCTGATAGTTCATGTAAGGTACATCCACAACCACCTGATTACCATTCTCATCAAGCTCACGCTCAATAGGAAGGGAATTAAAGTTCTGTGCCTCGTAATTGGCAATCTGTGTTCCATCGATGCTCAAACTTTGGGTAAAATATCCATAGCGATAGAGGAATCCTACGCCACACATATCAACATTTGAATCAGATGCCTCTTTCATATAATCGCCAGCCAACATGCCAAGACCACCAGAATAGATCTTCAACACCTGGTTGATGCCATATTCCATACTGAAATAAGCAACAGAAGGACGTTTCTTATCAGGTTTTACATCCATATATTTACGGAATTGTGCGTAAACATCCTTCACTTTCTTCATAATAACTTTGTTCTTGACAATTGCCTCTTTTCTATCGTAAGAGAGACGTTCAAGCAACAAAACAGGATTATGTCCCACCTTTTCATAAAGATCCTCATCAAGGCTCTTCCACATGTTGCGTGCCTCGAAATTCCAAGCCCACCACATATTATGGGCAAGCTCGTCAAGACACTTCAGCTGTTCTGGAAGACTGGATTTGATGGTCAACTCCTTCCCCTGAGGAGCATTCGCATAATCAGCTTTAATTTTCATAAGATTCTTAACTTAAGTTTATATTCAATCTATCTATTCTTCTAACTTATTTTACTCTTTCCCCTGCCTTTCTCAAAGCAAGGTCGTAAGCCTTCCAATAATACTTAATGAACTCACTCCAAAGAGCTTTCTTTGAGAGCTTCTCCGCTTGGGCACGAGCCTGCTTCAATTCCTCCGGAGAGAAATTTGAATAGGCTGCGACGGATGTCTTAATCTCTTCCACTACCTCATCATAATTATAATCATCCCGATGAACGACCTTAACGCCATCTTCTATCTGACCATAACCTCCTTTCATCTTATTGACCCACATGCCAAACCCTGATAGGTCTGTCGTAATGCAAGGAACCTTAAAGGCAATAGCCTCTAATGGTGTGTATCCCCAGGGCTCATAATAAGAGGGATAAATGCAAAGATCATTTCCTAATATAATGTCATAATAGGTCATATTGACAATGCCATCATCTCCAATCAGATAAGACGGAATAAAAACAATCTTGACCTTATCCTTGGGGTCGTTATGGACATTCAGATAATTAAGCATTCCCAAGGTTCGGTCGTCATTCTGGTTGCATAGCCAATGGGTAATGACCGGTAGGTCCAAAGGGATGTCATCATGCTTGCCTGCCGACAACCGTGCTGCCAAATCCTTTCTAGGCTCCTTAACCCACCCGGGAACTTCAATAAAGGCAACAACATTCTTGTTTAATTCCTGATCATTCCTCAAACGGCTCATCGCATCAATATATACATCAATGCCTTTGTTCCTCCACTCATAACGTCCACTTGTAGAAACAATTAAAGTCTGATCATCTAAATGACTTCCTATCAGTGCATTGGCAACATCTAGCAATCGCTTACGAGCCGCTTTCCGCTTTTGGACAAAGGCATTGCCTTTTGGCACGAAATCATTTTCGAAACCATTGGGCAAGACTATATCCACAGGTTTGTCCAACAACTCCTCACATTCATGGGCCGTAATGTCGCTAACTGTCGTAAAGCAATCAACATACTTGGCCGTTTGCTTTTCAATAGACTGCTTACTCTGCATATTCAGTTCAACAGCCATCTGGTCACCGTTGTATGCAAAAAGATACTGATAAAGGGGCTTGTTATTCCCTGCAATAGAACGTCCTATACTTGTGGCATGTGTGGTAAAAACCGTCCCTATCTGGGGAAGAACTTTATGAATATAGAGCAAGCCAAGACCTGTCATCCACTCATTACCATGATAGATAACCTTCTTGCCAACAGGAATATTATGCTTATAAAAGCTTTCCACCACCCTGCCTGCAGCATAGGAAAACATGGAAGCCTCATCATAATCGCCATATGCATGGAGACTGTCTACCTGAAAATCTTCCCATAGGTGGGCGTAGATCGTATTCTTTTCCTCGAAGAATGGCTTGAAATCCACCAAAATGGAGATGGGCCTTCCTGGAATATTCCAGCGTCCAACCTTTACGTTCAAGCCTTCTTGGGCAGCCTGAGCTCTCCATGATGCAAAAAGAGCCTTATCCTCTTCAAAAAAAGGACAGGTCTTCTGATCCCAGCAATCTGGACCTATAAAAATGATATGATCCCTCATTGCATCCTGAAGTGTCCTCGCTCTCGTAGACAACACAGTGTATATGCCTCCGACCTTATTGCAAACCTCCCAACTTGATTCAAATATATAATCGGGAGACAACAAATCTTTTCCCATACAAAACTTAATATCTTTGCTGCAAAGATACGAGAAAAAGGTTAAAACCGCAATTTTTCCAAGTATAAAAATGCTAAAACCGGTAATTTCTTGATGCAATCGTATGCATGGCATTTACCTGCTATTGTCTCTTCAGCACCAAAGTCTTAGGTATCTTTACCCATTTCCTATTAACGGCGATCTTTATCGTGCTGCCTTCTCCTTGATGCAAGATGTACTCACCATTGCCTTCATAGGTCAATGTCGCCTCCAAATCCTCACTGCCATAATCATTCGTTACGGATAGCGTCGCAGAAGTAGGAGATGTTATCTTTGCCGCGACAAATGGCCATTTGCGCGTATCGCGTTTAGCGCCGAAATATCCAGGTAACTGTCCAAAGAGTTCCTGCCCAGGAATGACTACTGCATTATGGTAGAAATCCATTTGTATATACACCTGATATTCCGCATTATAGATGTATCCCTTAAAAGTTGTACTATCAGCTTTGTCTACCTGTGCTTTTGCAGAAAGCAAAGATGTCAGGACAATCATGAATAATAAGATTCTTTTCATCATTCTATCTTCCTTGAATAAGTGAGACTTTCTTTTTCTAATTGGCTGCAAATATAATGAATTCTTGCCAATGAAGGCATGAAAGGGGAAAAAATTCCTTCTTGTCATCACAAAATAAGAAAGGACCAGCCGAAGCTGATCCTATATTGCTAAAGCGTAATTGGTTCGTATTTCAATCCATAAGCATCGGCGACTGCCTTAAATGTTACTTTCCCATTCACGATGTTGAGTCCTCTGTAGAGCGATTGATCATCTTTGCAGGCTTGCTTCCAACCCTTGTCAGCGAGTGCTAAGGCATAATGCAAAGTGGCATTGGTGAGGGCTATCGTACTCGTATGAGGCACTGCGCCAGGAATATTGGCTACCGCATAATGGACAATGCCATCTATCACATAAACTGGATCAGTATGGGTTGTCGGATGACTGGTCTCGAAGCAACCGCCCTGATCAATGGCAACATCTACCAGAACCGTTCCTGGCTCCATCAATTTCAGCATATCCCTTGTAACCAGGTGTGGGGTCTTGCCGCCCGGAATCAGGACACTGCCAATAACGATGTCGACATCATGCAATTGCTGACGGATATTGTGCTCCGTGGAAAACATCGTATGGACATTCACGGGAAGCTCCATACTCAATTGCCGAAGTCGAGGCAGAGAGATATCTGCAATAGTGACATCAGCACCCATGCCTGCTGCCATACGGGCTGCAGCCTCTCCGACCGTGCCACCTCCCAAGACGAGCACCTTTGCAGGAAGGACACCTGGGACACCACTGATCAGTTTTCCTTTGCCGCCCTTCGTCTTCTGGAGATAATAGGCACCGTTCATGACTCCCATTCTCCCTGCAACCTCACTCATTGGGATGAGAAGCGGCAAAGAACGGTCGCCCTTCTGTACTGTCTCATAGGCAAGACAAACAGCGCCACTCTTGATCATTGCCTCCGTCAAGGGCTTGTCACATGCGAAATGGAAATAAGTGAAAAGCAACTGGTTCTCGCGTATCAATGGGTATTCCGGCTCTATCGGTTCTTTCACCTTCACGATCATATCAGCTGCCTTGTAGACATCTTCAATCGAGGGGAGAATCTCTGCCCCGACAGCCTGATAAGAGGCATCGGAGAAACCACTGTTCTCACCTGCTGTGTGCTGAACATAAACACGATGACCATGTTTGATAAACTCTGCAACGCCCGAAGGAGTCATTCCGACCCTATTCTCGTTGTCCTTGATCTCTTTAGGTATACCGATTTTCATGATAAAATAATTTTTAGTTGGTTTAACCGCTTGCAAATATAAGGAAAAATCGGTTCCGTTGTTCTCACGAAACCGATTTTTTCAAATAAAAACATCATTTTTATTCATAATCATCTATGACGGCATTCATGAAATCCATCATCGGCTTGGCTATTTGAAAGATCTTCGCAGATTTCTCCAACCAATCGTCGCCGTCAAAGAATGTATCCGGAACATGCGTCCAACAACAGTAATCTTTCATCCGAAGATACTGGATATATTCATAGTCACGCGGGAAACCTGCCGGACATGTCTTCAAGGGATCTGCCCCACCAAATCCTTTTTTATCACCCCACTGGTGTTCATTGGGCAACCCAAAGTATTTGCGGAATTCCTCATTCTCCACAGCTGCACGCCACTGGTCGATATTACCCATGATTTCATTCCGACAAGAGGTGAGTATAGGGGTGGGTAGCCAATAGCTGCCTCCAGCCAAAAGGCATCCATCTGGCTCCAGATGGATGTAATAGCCACCCCGCAATGACTTTTTACCATGGGCACAAAGATAAGCACCCATATGATTTTTATACGGAGACTTGTCCTCACTGAACCTGATATCTCGATAAAAACGGTAGGTACAGTCTTTCACCTGAAGATGGGCAATCTCCGGGTCAAACTCTGCATAGCGTGCTATAGCTTGTGCCACCCCCTGTTCGAATTCTGCCTTGCAAGCTAAATACTCTGCCTTGTGTTCCTGAAACCAAGGACGGTTGTTGTTCATCATCACTTCCCGAAGGAAGGCTAAAATTCTTGTTGCATTCATGATCGATTCTTCTGAATAATACGTGAGCCAAAACATGATACCGGATTGATGATCATTCCAGTTTGCTATGATCAAACAGCTTAGGGCAAATAGCATCAAAAGGACACTGAGAACACTTAGGATTCCTGCTTGTGCAGACATAACGCCCATGGAGAAGAAGCCAATGGTGGGCATGAGGAATATCCACCTCGGGAATATGCCTGACCAGTTCTTGTTCTGTCAGAAGCGGAGTGTTAGCGGCACGTGAAACCAATCCTAATCGGTGACTGACCCGAAACACATGGGTATCGACAGCCATCGTTGCCTTACCGAACCATACAGCCTGCAGGACATTGGCTGTCTTGCGCCCCACACCGGGAAGCTTCATCAGGTCTTCCCTGCTTTCTGGCACTTCCCCACCGAAATCATGGACGATCATTCGAGCCATTTCCACCAAATGCCTTGCCTTGGCATTTGGGTAGCTGACACTCTTCACGTACTCTAACACATCCTCTGGCTCAGCCTTCGCCATAGCCTCAGGGGTGGGATAATGTCGGAAGAGTTCTGGCGTCACCTGATTGATACGCTTATCCGTACACTGAGCGCTTAACAGGGTGGCACAAATCAACTGGAATGCACTGCCAAACTGCAACTCCGTAGTGACAGGACCTACATTCTTCCGAAAATAATCAAGGATATAGTCGTAACGTTGCTGACGAGTCATTGGATATTAACTAAATAGTGAAAGAAGAAAGGTGAAAAATGAAGCTTACCCTATCGTCAGGCCCCCATTTTTCACCTCTCCTACCCCACCTAAGTCTATGATTATTTCTTTTCTGATGTGGTATTTGCTGCCTTCATCGATTTAGAAGGCTTGTAAGCCTTGTTCAGTCCGGCAATCACCTCACCTGTAATATCATAGGCTTTGTCTGCATAAAGGATATTGTCGCCAGCCTTGCTCAAAATCAGGCTATACTTCTTATCCTTATTATATAGAGCGAGGAAATGCTGGATGGAATCCCGCAGAGCTGCATTATACTTATCTGTTTCATTCTGGAACTCTGCACTCAAACGCTGATTCAAAGCCTGAAGATCCTGATTCTGGCGCTGCAAGCCAGCCTGGATGGCTTCTGCCTGCTCACGGGTATAGGCATTCTGCTGTACCTTCTGCTGGAAATTAGCGGCTGCTGCCTGCAACTGCTGTTGCTTGGCACCCAATGTATTTTGAATGTTCTGCCCCTTCTTTTGCAGAATCAAAGAATAATCCTTGGCGAACTGATATTGGTTCATAATGGAGTCAACTTCTACATAAGCAATCTTGACGCCTGAAGCAGATGTAGAAGTTTGTGATTTCTGGTCCATCTGAGGATTACTCTGGTTACAGGATGTCATGGCGATAGTTGCCATTGCAGCCAAAGCACATGCACGAATTACTTTCTTGTTCATTGTCTATATGGTTTTACTAATTTATTTCGACTGAAGTAAGATGCAATGACAGGGGCGTCCTTCAACTTCTTCCTACATCGCCTTGTCAGCAATACGCGCCTCCTTGTCCTGATCCAATACGCAATGGATTCCACGAGACTTCATACCAGGATTGTCGTGGATATGCTGTGAAGAGAGCTTTCCGTTCTTCTTGAAAATCAGTTTTACGGATAATAATGCAATCGATATAGCAATTATTAACACGCTGAATGCCAAAGTTTCTATCATTTTTCTTACTTTTGCAGTGCGCAGATGGGAAGTAGGTCCACCATAGGCACCTGACTTGTTGCAGGAACAGTGCCAATCGGATGCGAAGCCCAAGCGAATTGAACTGAGCAGGAATGAACCCTGTTGATGCGGCATCTTTCTTAAAGATGCTGCAAAGATACATCAAAAGGAACAAAATACAAAATAAAATAACAAAATAATGAGTGAAAGTAATTTAAAACCAGCTCGCGTATTTGAGCAGTTCGCAAAAATCAACCAAATTCCCCGGCCTTCTAAGCACGAGGAAAAAATGATTGAGTATCTGAAGAAATTTGGTGAGGAACATCATCTTGAGACAAAGGTAGACGAAACAGGCAATGTTCTGATTCGTAAACCTGCCACTCCAGGGTATGAAAACCGAGAAACCGTTATCCTGCAAAGCCACATGGATATGGTGTGCGATAAGTTGGTCGATCTCGACTTCGACTTCAACAAAGATGCTATCCAGACGTATGTGGATGGTGATTGGATGCATGCTAAGGGTACTACCCTTGGTGCAGACGACGGCATTGGAGATGCGATCGAACTGGCTCTGCTCGATAGCGATGACGTAGAACATGGTCCCATCGAATGTGTCTTCACAAGAGATGAAGAGACTCAGCTGACCGGTGCATTAGGCATGAAGGCTGGATTCATGACGGGTAAGATGCTGATCAACCTTGATTCTGAGGACGAGGGACAGATCTTTATTTCCTGTGCAGGGGGACGGAGCACAATTGCCACCTTCAAGTTCGAACGCGAAGATGCCCCCAAAGATGACTTCTTCGTGGAGATATCCCTGAAAGGTCTGAATGGCGGGCACTCCGGAGATGACATCAACAAGAAACGCGCCAATGCCATCAAGATTATCGCAAGGTTCCTCTACAACGAACTCAGCAAGGGGATTTCCTTACGTCTGGCCAGCTGGAACTCAGGAAAATTGCACAATGCTATTCCGCGTGATGGCAAGGCAGTCATCGCTATTCCTCAAGACAAGAAGGAAGAGGTTCGCGCCGATTGGAATATCTTTGCTAAAAACGTCGAGGATGAGTTCCATGTAACAGACAAGACCATGGTATTCAACATGTCCAGTTCGACGGCACAGAAAGTCGTTCCCGCTCAGGTCAGCCGCAACCTAATCTTAGCTTTACAGGGCATCGACAACGGAGTATTCGCTATGTGCCAGGATGAAGAGCTGGCTTGGATGGTAGAGACATCCAGCAACGTCGCTGTGGTCAAGACTTCCGAGAACGAGATCGAGGTTCTCTCTTCGCAGCGTAGTAATGTGATGAGCAACCTTGACAACCAGTGCAACACCATTAAGGCTGTCTTCCAGCTCGCAGGAGCAGAGGTTGTCCAGAACGATGGATATCCCGCATGGAAGATGAACCCCAATAGTAAGTTGACGAAACTGGCTGTAGAGGCTTACAAGAAACTGTTCCACAAGGAGCCAAAGGTACTGGGTATCCATGCAGGATTGGAATGCGGACTGTTCTCTGAGCGTTATCCTGACTTAGACATGGTATCCTTCGGTCCTACGCTGAGGAATGTACATACTCCAGATGAGTGCCTTTACATCCCAACTGTTCAAATGGTTTGGGATCACTTGACCGAAATCCTGAAGAACATACCTGTAAAAGCTGAATAATGAGAACATTAAGGATAATTCCACTTCTGTTGGCCGCAGTCCTATTCGTGGGCTGTGGTCAACAGCATAGTGCCAAGGAAATGGTGAAGGCGTTCTTGGACGATCACTTGACGAAGAAAGACCTTACCATCAAAGGTTTTTCAAAACTTGATTCCACGGTCTATATCACAGACAGCATGATAAAAGTGATGAGGAACGATGCTTCCAAGAATCCGATTTTCATGCAACCAATCCATTACGCACCGGGGAAATACACGAACCAGCTCAAATTCTTGAGGATTACATATCTGTTGACAGACAATTCTGGCAACGAAACTGAATACAAGCAAACTTATTATTTGGATAACTCCCTGACTCGCGTCATCTGCTTTAAGCAAGACGGAGAGGAAAGAAAGTGAGCCATCCGTGCACACGCGACCCTATCCCAGTAATTTTGGCAGGGCTTCCAGCAAGTCATGGAATGCCTTCTCAAAATCACCGGTATACCAGGGGTCGTTGACATCCCTGTCCTTATTATGTCGGTCAGCACCCTATCTATGGGCTGATGGTACCCAAAGACGGAACTTTATATAACTAAAAAAGTCTAGCAATTTCTTGCTAGACTTTGTGACTCCGCTGGGATTCAAACCCGGAACCTTCTGATCCGTAGTCAGATGCTCTATTCAGTTGAGCTACGGAGCCTCGGAGCATTGATTTCTCAAATGCGAGTGCAAAGGTATAGACTTTTTTTGTAACCGCCAAACTTTTGCATAACTTTTTTCAAAAAAAGTGTGATTGACCTCTGATCAATCACACTTTCCTACCCATTATCACTGGATGAGATCAACACTTCGCTTCAAGAACTTGTCAAGAGCCTCACCTTTTAACATGCCATTCTGGAGCAAGGCAAGGTCGATTAGCTGATGAACAGCCTTATCGTCCTTAGCAAATCCAGAGAGGATTTCCGTCTTCTTCTCCCTTTGCTCTTGAACTGCCTTCTCGGTGTTCTTGAGATCATCCTTCTCTTCTTGGCTGATCTCCTCTGGTTTCTTCTTACTCTGGCTCTGATGAAGCGCTGCCAAGCGAGCCTGCTGTCCCTTCAGCTCGCTCACGATTGGCTTCAGGGCTTCTGCCGTAGCATGGCTTGTGTCATCCAATATCCCCTTCAAGAGCTTATGGTCGCTGTTCAGTACCAGCGTATAGGAATCTGGCATCTGGGCATAGAAGCTCATACCGCTCTGGAACTTGCTGATATCCTTCATACGGCGCATATACTCGTTTTGGGTTATAATGACCGGTTGCTGGTCTTCTCCCAAGGCCTGCACCTCCACTGTGAACTCTGCCTTATCTATCTTTGGCATCTGAGAACGGAACACCTCTGTCAAAATGTCACGCTCATCACTGCTCAGTTCACTCTTCTTTGCATCCTCCTTGATGATCAGGCGGTCAATAATATCACTGTCCACACGCACAAACCTGCTCTTCTCCAGTTTCTGCTCAAGCATGCTAACCATTGGAACGTCCAACTGGCCGTCAAGCAACAGGACGCTATAGCCTTTATTCTTAGCTGCCTCGATATAGGTATACTGGCTCTGTACGTTCGTAGCATACAGGTACACCAGCTGTCCACTCTTATCCGTCTGATTGTCCTTGATCAAAGTCTTATATTCCTCGAAGGTGAAATATTTGCCTTCCGTATCCTTCATCAGGGCGAAATCCTTGGCACGCTCATAGAAATCCTCTTGCGAGAGCATTCCGTAATTGATAAAGATCTTCAGGTTATCCCATTTCTCCTCATAGCCCTTACGGTCTTCCTTGAAGATACTCTGCAAGCGGTCGGCCACCTTCTTCGTGATATACGTAGAGATTTTCTTGACGTTCGCATCGCTCTGCAGGTAGGAACGGCTGACATTCAACGGGATATCCGGGGAGTCAATGACACCATGGAGCAAGGTCAGGAACTCTGGCACGATCCCTTCCACCTGATCGGTCACAAATACTTGATTGCAATAAAGCTGAATCTTATTGCGTTGCAAGTCAATGTTGCTATGGATTCGAGGGAAATAGAGGATACCCGTGAGGTTAAATGGATAGTCCACATTCAGATGAATCCAGAACAGAGGCTCGTCCTGCATAGGATACAAAGTACGATAGAACTTCTTGTAATCTTCATCCTTCAACGTACTGGGAGCCTTCGTCCAAAGGGGTTCCACATTATTAATAATGTTATCCTCAGCAGTCTCTACGTTCTTGCCGTCTTTCCATTCTGTCTTCTTTCCAAAAGCAATAGGTACTGGCATAAACTTGCAATATTTGTTCAAGAGCTCCTCTATCTTCTCCTTCTCCAAATATTCCTTGCAATCGTCTGCGATATGGAGGATAATGTCTGATCCTCTGCCTTCCTTCTCAGCGTCGGTAATCTCAAACTCCGGATTACCCTCACAGCTCCATCTTACTGCCTTCGAGCCTTCCTTATAACTCTTGGTCACGATCTCCACTTGCTTGCTTACCATGAAAGCGCTATAGAATCCCAAACCAAAATGACCGATAATGGCATTGGCATTATCCTTATATTTCTCCAGGAAATCATTCACGCCAGAGAATGCGATCTGGTTGATATACTTATCAATCTCTTCCTCTGTCATGCCGATACCACGATCGCTGATGGTGAGTGTGCCCTTATCTTTGTCCAAAACAACATGTACGGTCAGGTCGCCTAAGTCACCCTTGAAGTCACCCTTTTCCGCAAGGGTCTTCATCTTCTGGGTAGCATCGACTGCGTTCGAAACCATCTCACGGAGAAAGATCTCGTGATCAGAATAAAGGAACTTTTTAATGACGGGGAATATGTTCTCTGTTGTAACCCCAATATTACCTTTCTGCATATGATTTAATTTGTTATTTTATCTTCTACCGGCATTCTTGCAAATAACGTGCCAAAACGGGAGCCAATGAAAAAAGCAAGGGGAAGCGCGCACACCCCTGACAAAGATGGGTATTCACGGCTATATAGTGAAAATATCTAAAGGAATTTTGTCAATCCTCTTTTTTGTACTACCTTTGCATAAGCTAATTGCATATTAACGATAATATCACGAAAATGATTAGGAAAACTTTTTTCTCTCTCCTCTTGATGGGATTGGCAGTCACTGTGTCTGCCGACAACCGGCATCTTGCCGGATTCAACTATGGGAACGAGACCGCGCCTTCCGGACAGGAATGGCAATCTGTTGAATTACTCGGATATAACAAGTTGCAGCCTCATGCCACTTTTTATTCTTTCGGGAATGTGGATGAGGCGCGGAAGGTTCTGCCGGAGAACAGCAGGTATTGGAAGAGTTTGGACGGAACTTGGAAGTTCCATTTTGCCAAGACTCCTGCCGAACGCCCTGTTCGTTTCTATGAGACTAGGTATGATGTTTCAGGATGGGACAATATACCTGTGCCTGATTCTTGGAACATCTATGGCGTACAGAAGGACGGAACCTTGAAGTACGGCGTTCCTATCTATGTCAACCAACCGGTGATTTTCTACCACGAGATTAAGGTAGATGACTGGAGAAAGGGTGTCATGCGTGAACCGCCTCACAACTGGACTACCTATACTTACCGGAATGAGGTGGGATCATACCGTAGGACTTTCGACATTCCTGCTTCATGGGACGGGCGCGAGTTCTATATCTCCTTTGATGGCGTCGACAGTTTCTTCTACTTATGGATCAATGGACATTACGTAGGATTCTCCAAGAACTCCCGTAATACTGCCACATTCGACATTAGTCCATACGCACACCCGGGCGAGAACACAGTTGCCGTGGAGGTCTATCGCAACAGCGACGGGTCTTTCTTGGAATCGCAGGACATGTTCCGGCTGCCAGGCATCTTCCGTACCGTATCCGTTTACTCCACTCCTAAGGTCCATATCCAAGACTTGGTGGCAAGGGGGTCGGCTGACGGGACTTTGGACATTCAGACTTCCTTGGGCAACTTGACCAAGAAAGCTGCAAAGAACTACCAACTGCGCTATTCCCTTTACCTGAACAAGCTCTACAGCGATGAGAATAGTAAGGTGGATGCAGGGCTTACCACGGACAAGTTCTTCGTTAAGCCGGGCGCTGACCATCAGGTAATCAGCAACCAGATCCATGTGCCGAACGTCAAGCCATGGACTGGGGAAGAGCCGAACGTCTACGTGTTAGTGGCGGAACTCTTGGACAAGAAGGGCAATACCGTGGAGACCGTGTCCGCACAAGTGGGATTCCGCACCATCGAAATTAAGGATGTACCCGCTGATCAGGACGAGTTCGGGCTCGCAGGAAGGTACTATCTCATCAATGGAAAGCCCCTGAAGCTGAAAGGCGTGAACCGGCATGAGACCAATCCAGGACTGGGACACGCCATCACCCGAGAGCAGATGGAGAAGGAGATCATGCTCATGAAACGTGCCAATATCAATCATGTGCGCACGGCTCATTACACGAACGACCCTTATTGGTATTACCTCTGCAATAAATATGGTATCTACCTTGAGTCGGAGGCGAACATCGAGAGCCATGAATATTACTATGGAAAGGCAAGTCTCTCACATCCTGAAGAATGGCGCAAGGCACATGTCGCCCGTGTCATGGAGATGGTTCATTCCCGCATCAACGATCCGAGCATCGTCATCTGGAGCTTGGGGAACGAAGCAGGACCTGGGCAGAACTTCAAAGCTGCCTATGACACCCTGAAAACGTTCGACCTGACTCGCCCCGTACAATACGAACGGAACAACGACATCGTGGACATGGGATCCAACCAATACCCTTCGATCGCTTGGGTGAACGATGCCGTCAAGGGAAAAATGAATATCAAATATCCATTCCACATCTCTGAATATGCTCATTCCATGGGAAATGCCTGCGGAAACTTGGTGGATTACTGGAAGGCTATCGAGTCGACAAACTTCTTCTGCGGTGGTGCGATCTGGGACTGGGTAGATCAAAGCATGTACAACTATACCAAAGACGGAAAACGTTACCTGGCGTATGGCGGTGACTTTGGGGACACACCCAACGACGGGCAGTTTGTCATGAACGGCATTATGTTTGGCGAACTGGATCCGAAACCACAGTACTTCGAGGTGAAAAAGGTTTACCAGTATGTCGATGTCACCGCAAAAGACATGAGCAAAGGTGAAATTGATATCTTCAACAAGAACTATTATACGGACGACCTGAGCGATTACCATTGCAACTGGAGCCTGACCGCAGACGGCCAAGAGGTCAAGAAGGGAACGATCAACTTAGGATCTGTCGCTCCCCGCTCCCACCGGACTGTCACCATTCCGGGACTGACCGACGGACTGGATGCGAGCAAGGAATACTTGCTTCACGTTACCTTTACCTTGAAACAGGACATGCCATGGGCCAAAGCAGGATATGTACAAGCCGAGGAACAGTTGATGGTACAAGAGGCTGCCCCACGCCCAGCAATGGCTGCACATGGAAACAAAGGCCTGAAATCGACGGTCATGACAGACAAGGACCTCAAACTCCAGACGATCGAAGGCAAGGACTTCAAGGCTTCCTTCAATGTGAACGACGGAAGCATCTATGCGCTCACCTATGGAGGACAGCAAGTGATCAAAGATGGCAATGGACCGAAACTGGATGTGTTCCGGGCCTGGGTCAACAATGACAACTGGGCATACCAGGCTTGGTATAACAATGGATTGCACAACCTGAAGCATCACGTGACTGCCTACACCACTTACCAACGCGCAGACGGCACAATCGTCCTGAGCTTCGCCATCCAGTCGCAAGCTCCTTATGGCGCAACCTTAAAGGGGGACGTGAAGAACTGGAAGCAATTGGTAGAGCACAAGGACAAGCCTTTCGGCAAGAACGATTTCATGTTCAACAGCAATGTCGTGTACACGGTCTACCCTGACGGGACCATTGAGCAGCAGAGCGCGGTGACTTCTAACAACAGCAAGCTGAACTTGGCACGGTTCGGATATTCCCTGAAATTGGATAAGCAGTTTAATAACCTTACCTATTATGGGCGGGGACCCATTGACAACTACCCCGATCGCAAGACCGGGCAGATGATCGGAATCTACAAGAACACTGTCGACAAGGAGTTCGAAAACTTCCCGAAGCCTCAGGACATGGGGAATCATCAGGATTGTCGCTGGGCTGCCATCACGAATGCTGCTGGCGAGGGCATGATCTTTGTCCCTGACGCACCGATGTCCGTGTCTGCACTACCGTATTCAGCCAATCAGTTGGCAATGGCAAACCATCCTTATGAATTAGGTTCATCCGATGGAACGTATCTGCATATCGACCAGGCTATTACAGGCTTAGGTGGAAACAGTTGCGGACAAGGGGCTCCCTTGGACCCTGACCGCGTGAAAGCCGATACCCATACCTTCGGATTCTTGATCCGCCCAGCCTCAGGTGACTTGTCTGCCTTGGTACGGGTAAGCCCCGCAGGCCCTTCCGCTGTTACCATCGAGCGCAACGCGAACGGGGATGTTAAGATCGAGTCCAAGAAGGAAAAGGCGGAGATCTACTATTCCCTGAACGGCTCGAAGAAGGTGATGAAATACAACGGTACCCTGAACATGCGTAATGGAGGTTCCATCAAGGCGTATGAAAAGAGCAATCCCAAGATCGTTACGACAAAAAGCTTCGACCGCATTGAGGCCATTCCCTTGACCGTGATCAGTGCCAGCAGCCAGGAACCTGACGAGGGTGAGGCAACCCACCTTGTCGATGGGGATCCCGATACCTATTGGCACACAATGTATTCCGTGACCATGGCTAACTTCCCACATTGGATAGACTTCGACTGTGGGACGGTTAAGACCATGAAAGGGTTCACCTTCCTGCCCCGACAGGACACATCTGCCGGAAACATCAAGGACTATAAGATCCAAGTAAGTGTGGATGGGAAGAATTGGGGCGAGCCCATTGTCTCGGCACAGTTCAGCAACGATTCGAAGCTGAAAAAGGTGATGTTCAACACACCTGTCAAGGCTCGCTACCTGAGGTTCACGGCTCTCAGCTCACACAACGGCAGGGACTATGCCTGTGGTGCAGAGTTCTCTATCCTCGAAAAATAAAGGAATAGAAACATAATAACAAAGAAGAACTCCGGTATTCTTAACGCTTGCGTGAGGAATACCGGAGTTCTTCTTTAGAACATTAACCCACTGATACACAATAAGATAGTAATCATGATCGTAAAAGGTTACCTATCAGCCGCCAAAAGATCATCTCCGGTCGCTCAATAGGCCACCTCCAGCCTCTCAACAGGACATCTCCAGCCCTATGAAAGGTCACCTCTTGGAAAGCAACCTGAATCCTATGCCTTTTTCATTCACGGATATAGTCTTTCGTCAACATGTCATAGTACAAAGCCTCCAGCTCTCCCGTAGTGAGTTTTTCCACGGAATGTTCGATCTTGCGGACCAATTCTTCCCTTCTATATTCATCGTCCGAAGACCCGAAATGCATAAATGTATTCGTCATATCCTTATTTTTGATAACAAGTGCAAATATAATAAGAAAATCATGAACGGATGGTAAGGAGTATCGGAAATTATCATTATATTTGCAACTGATATAAAATGAACATCATGGAAAATAGCTTAAGACTTTACACCTTATCGCTACGCGAGTCGCGTACCTACACGCTCGCAGGTCTGTTTGTGATCGGCAACATTCTTCTGCCGCAATTGTGCCACCTGATTCCACAAGGAGGGCTTATCTTCCTGCCCATCTATTTCTTTACGCTCATTGCCGCCTATAAGTACGGCATGATGGCAGGAATGCTTACCGCCGTGTTCTCCCCGATCGTCAACGCTGCCCTTTTCGGCATGCCGGCACCAGCAGTCTTGCCGTCTATCCTCATCAAGTCCATCTTTTTAGCAGGGATCGCGGCTACTGTTGCCAAACGGTACCACACCGTTTCCATCCCGCTTTTCCTGTTGGTTGTCCTCTCCTATCAGGTAGGAGGCTGCTTGATTGAGTCAGCCCTCGCCGGCAGTCTTGCCACAGGATTCCAGGATTTCAGAATAGGTATCCCGGGCATGCTGCTTCAGACTATCGGCGGTTGGGCTTTGATCAAGTTCGTTCTGAACAAATAAAGAGACTAATCGGTTTGCTGGAAGACCACCGTATAGCGGTCACTGCATTTCCCTGCCGTGGCGGTGATCTGGTTTGTGCCTTCCTGCAACTCAACATCAAAGGTACAGACATCTACGCGATCCGGTCGCTGGGTCTGGGTTTTCCCGTTGACGTTCAGGGTTACTTCCCCACAATTTGAGAACACCCAGAGGGAGATTTTTTGACGATGGCTGGTCGTACAGCGCTTTCCCGCGATATAAACCATTGGTTCTGGGTTCCAGTTTGCCTTGTAGAAGTAGTAAGCATCCTTGCAAGTCTTCCTGTCGTGGGTGACCAATCCCTTGTCATTGATGCCCGGTCTGTCACCTTCAGTACGGTGGGCAGCTCCAAAATCGAACATGTTCCAGACAAACGATCCCCACACGAAAGGTCGTGAAGACAAGATCTCCCAGTTCTTGATATGGTAATATGTCTGCCAGTTTTCCGGGTGCCACCATCCTCCAGGTGAGGGTTGTTTCAACGAGTCCTGTTGCTGGTAGATACTGGCTCCCGCCCCATATTCGCTGATGGCGATCTTGAGTTGGGGATACTTGGCATGCATCGCATCCAAGTAGGTCGCCAAAGTACGAGGCGTAGACCCATACCAACCGTCATAGCGGTTCCAGGCATTCACGTCAGTAATGAAGTTCATGTCCCCACCTTGATTGCTGGCACAGGTTGTCAAGCGGGTTTCATCCTCCTGATGGGCTAATGCATTCAGTTCCCGGATATACTCCACCGGATTGTCACCCTCCTCTTTCAGTTCGTTGAACAATCCCCAAAAGCAAATGCTAGGATGGTTATACAGCTGCCGGATCATCTCCTTCAACTGTTGCTTGCCATTCTCCCGGAAGCCTTTGGAATCGACAAAGCCCTTGTCGGCATATCCTCCAGGACCAACAAACGGGATCTCCGACCACGCAACGATGCCGACTTGGTCGAGCAAGTGAATGAAATCATCAGCCTGTGGGTAGTGAGAGAGTCGAATCGCATTCACCCCCATCGTCCTCATCAGCCGTACATCTTCCTCGTGATCAACAAGATGGAGCGCATTCCCGATTTGTGCCCGCTCCTGATGACGGCACACCCCATGCAGGGCGAGGTGCTCCCCATTCAAGAAAAAGCCTTTCTCTGGGTCAACATGGTAGAACCGCAGGCCTAAAGGTTGCACCACCTGATCCAGGACCTTGCCCTTCTTCGACAACGTCACCACTACCTGATATAGGAACGGATCTTTCGTTCCGTTCCACAAATGAGGTTGTGAGACCGTCAAAGGAATGTGGAACATCTGTCCGACTCGGTTTTGGCTGACCTTTGCCTCACGCGGTTGGGTGAGAAGGGTACGGTCGCCATCCTTCACAGCCACGCTGACCGTCACCTTCTGATCCTCATTCATGGGGTTGGAAACCAGGACATCAGCCATGATCGTTGCCTGTTGCCGGGTCACCTTCTTCTGACGGAGATAGACCCCAGGGGAAGCATAATCCAACGGAGAGATACACAACTGGTCAGTCAAGAGCAAGTCAACGCCCCGATAGAGACCACCGTAGAAATTGAAATCCCCCACGAGTGGCATGACATCCAAGGTAGGCGAGTTATTCACCCTGACCCCAATGACATTCTTCTTGCCATATTCCACGAGGTCAGTAAGTTCAAAGAGAAAAGCCTCATAGCCGCCCCGGTGCTCCCCGATATGCTTCCCATTCAAGAAAACATCAGCTACCGTGTTGGCACCCTGGAATCGGATAAAGAGCCTACGCCCTTTCCAAGACTCTGGAACCACCAGTTCCTTGGTATAATTGCCAATCCCTCGATAGTATTGGGGATTCCCTGACAGCGCATCCGTCGTGTTCCAGGTATGGGGAAGGTCGACTCGAACGGTAGAATTCTTGTTTACATTACTCGACAAACGGAACTTCCAATTGTCGTTGATAGGAATCCACTTACGATCAGCCCTCACCTGCAAGGCAAAGCTAAGGAGGGCCACGAGGACCACTATGAGTCCATTTTTTCTCTTCATCACTGTGACTTATTAAGTTACTTATCGTTCTTTTGGAAATACAATTCAAGGTACGCCCGCCGGGTCAGTGCCTCCAAATAATAGTAATCCGCGTAATTCAGCGGTTTGTCCACCTCTGCGCCATGCGGAATGCTTCCCACTGAATGCATCAGCAGGAAGTTTCCGTTTTCTCCTAATTTAGCGCGGTACTTGTCAGTGGCAAGGCTGTTCATGATGCGATCTGCGTAGTTTTTGTATTCATTCGCATTAGCTATATCGATCGTAGATAGTTCATATAAGGCAGATGCGATGACAGCAGCGCTTGACACGTCACGTGGCTCATTAGGAATCTTCGGTGCATCCATGTCCCAATAAGGGATAAGATCATCCGGCATGGTCGTTTTATTCTTCATCATATGAAAGGTCTTAATGGCCTGGTCGAGATATCGCTTGAAATGAGTGAAGCGATAACACATGGTATATCCATAGATCGCCCATGCCTGCCCACGGCTCCAGCACGACTCATCCGAATACCCCTGGGCGGTCTGGCGATGATGTACCTTCCCGTCAATCAGCCCATAATCGACAACATGGTAGCAACTTCCATCCGGGCGGAACTGTTCTTTCAGCGTCCTGTCGGCATGGCTGACCGCGATCCGATAATACGTAGAGTCGCCTGACAGTTGCGTAGCCTTGAACATCAGTTCAAGATTCATCATGTTATCAATGATGACCGGGCACTCCCAACCTCTCTTAGCCTGCCAACTCTTGCCGGTTACATTCCAGGATTGCAGAACACCTCCCGCTGGGCGGAACCGTGTAGAGAGCGACTTGGCAGCAGTGACAATGACATCCTTGTAAGCATCGATGTTCTTCAGCCTCAGTCCATTCCCAAAGCTACAGTTGATAATGAAGCCTATATCATGATGATAGGTAATGTTCTTCGCCTTCTCGATCGACTCCGTAAACTTCTCAGCCTCCTGAGCCCAATACTCCTTTCCTGTCAGTTCATACAGATACCACAATGATCCTGGAAAGAAGCCACTCCTCCAGTCGGCATAATTGCAATAGTACACCTTCCCGGATGAGGACATCGTCACTGGGTTGAGAATCTTCCCACTATCGCCAATGACCTTTAATTCCCTTCCGATCTGTTGCTGGGAAAAGAGGATATCCCCTTTGATACCAGGCGTTTTCACTGTTCTTGACTTTGCAAAGCCAGTCGCCACCATGAAGATGGCGACCAGCATCATAATAGATTTAGACCACATGAGTTACGTATTTATTTCCTTTTGATGATTTCATATTGATAACTACCCTCTTTCACCATTGCTTTCGCATTCAGGGAGACACGGTATATCTTACTGCCCCAGACATTGGACAACGACTTGTCCGTCAGTTCAATGGGCTCAATGGACGCAGTGAAAGCATGAGGATCATAAGATAGTTGCACAACCTTATCCTTGACTTGAATGCCTACGATGCCAGGCGTAGCGACATCCACCTTGCCCCAAGTCAGGAAATTGACCTGAGCAGGAGCCTTTGTCTCCCTGAGCGAGAATTGATCCGAAATGAGCAAGCTGTTCTTTTTCAACTGATAACTCCGGATCCAACGGTTAACGGCAGCCTCAGCAGGATAAGCGCCGGAGATGTCAAGAGAGAAGGAGAACTTCTTGCCATTGGCCTTGACATCCTTTGCTTGATAACGACTGCCATCCTTCTCGGCAATCCCATTAATCATCGGGAGATTATGGTAGTTGCTCTGCATTGTCCAAATCGTATACCGCTGACTGCTAAACGTCAATCGTGTATACGTGCCAACACCAGCATCGATCATGATAGGAGTATCATCGAAATAGAGGATAAAAGAGCCAATGTCATTATGATTATGGCTTTCACCATTATGACCGCCCTTTGTGGCAAGGAAAGCAGTGCCATTGCGCATATAGCAAAATTGCGTTTCAGGATACCATGTGAAAGATGGTGCTTTATATCCGCCCTTCTCTGCGTTTAGCTCCTTCAACGTACGCACCGTCTCCATGCTTTCATAGAAATCCAACCAATCAGTGGGAACCCCAACAGGAGTCACCTTATTCCGGTCGGCAGCCATGTTGATCATCACCTGACTACCCACTG
>ULNB01008099.1_pt1 | contig 25448 bp, 17 predicted proteins | sample 1951811 | NCBI WGS metagenome assembly ULNB01 (sample SAMEA4835566, study PRJEB28245) | human gut metagenome | biome: gut microbiome; material: fecal sample | place: Denmark | collected 2008
TAAGGATAGAGCGCGACGGATGCATCAGAATATTGATACGCCTTACCTTGGGGGATGTGAGAGCCCCGTCTCCTGATGAGGGGGGATAGGGGGAATCAGAATAAAGAAAATATAGGGAGCTATAGGGGAAATAGAAAGGAACAGAGCCAGAAAAGAGAAGTGCAAGGGTGCAAGCCAGAAAAAAGAAAAAAAATACTTTTGCGAATCCAGTGAATTACACTATCTTTGCAAAAACAATTCTTTGCAAAGATGAAAAAGATCGTATGTTTTATCGCTGCCATTTTGGGTTGTCAAGGCTTGACAGCACAAGAAAAAGAGTTTCCGGTCTGGCCAGACAAGACCCCGAACGAAGTTCATTTACAAAAAGGAACACCTTTTGAGGAAAAAGGGAACGACAACGTGACCCGCATCATGAAACAGCCTATCCCCACGCTTCAGCGGTTCCCCGCAAAGAGAGCGTCGCAAAACAAAACAGCTTCGAGCCAAGACAAAGTCATCATTATTTGCCCGGGAGGCGGATACAGCATCCTCGCCATTGACTTAGAAGGAACAGAGATCGCGCAATGGATCAACTCCTTAGGCTATACTGCTTATGTCCTCAGGTATCGTGTCCCGAAGGATCGGACCGGTGCCTTGCAAGATGCGCAACGTGCCATCCGCATCGTTCGCCATCAGAATCCAGGAAAGCAAATCGGCATTATGGGCTTCTCTGCCGGAGCCAGTCTTTCCGCCAGAGCAGCTACGCGGTCACAATCTCCCTCGTATACGCCTATCGATGAAATCGACAAAGAATCTTGCCGACCTGACTTTTTCGGTCTGATCTATCCTGCTTATTTGGACGAAGGACCGAACCATACGCTCACGCCGGAGCTCACCATCGATGAGAACACGCCCCGGTGCTTTATCTTCCAGACTACTGTCGATCCCTATGGCAACAGCTCCTTTGTCTTTGGCCAGGCACTCCGCTTCCACCAGATCCCAGTGGAGTTGCACATCTACCCGACAGGAGTACATGGCTACGGACTACGCACGAAGATGGCAGAAGCAGGAGGGATCTGGCCGAAGCTGATGGGGAAGTGGCTGAAAACTTTCTAAGTCTATGAAGAAGCGAAATCACAAGGGCGAGTCAAGATGATAACTCGCCCTTATGATTTAAACTCCCTACTCTTGCCAATGCGCATAGAAATCCTTGAGGACATAGAATGCAGCCTTTTTCTTTCCTTGGTCGGAAATCAATCCCTTTCGATTGAAGAAGTCTTGGATCCCCGGTAAAGGTCGGCGTGGAGACATAAAGTCGACTAAGATCCAAGGGCTCAATCCCGAGAGACCGTCTATCTTGCTCAGCATCGCTAAGTTCTGGCGATAGACTTCAGCCTGGAACTCTTCAGTCCACCGTTGGTCTGCCGACCCATGGTATCCTTGCAAGGCCCCTCCTCCGAATTCACTGATGATAACAGGCTTATCATAAGGGATTTCCCATGTCATCCTGGCTGCATCATGCACATCACGATACCAGCCAATATACTCATTGAAGCTGACCACATCCACGAATCGATTCATATGGTCATGAAGTACATTATGGTAGTTGGACGCAGAAGTCACCTCCATGGCCATACTGATCAGGCGGGTACTATCTTGGGAACGGGCGTATTGCGCTAAGTTTCCCAAGAACGTGTCACGGGCGTCACTATGAGGAGTTTCATTTGCGATCGACCAGATGATAATATTGCAGCGATTCTTATCCCTCACGATCATGTCATGCAACTGGCGCTGGGCATTCTGGTATGTCTCTGGGTTTGACCAAGAGATCGTCCAATAAACTGGGATTTCAGACCAAACCATGATTCCCATCCTCTCTGCCTCACGGACAGCCTTCTCATGATGTGGGTAATGGGCAAGGCGCACATAGTTACAACCCAGTTCTTTCGCCCAACTCAACAAGGTATCTGCATCAGAAGCCAAATGGATCCTACCTTGTTTGAATGGCCGTTCCTCGTGAATGCTAATGCCGCGAAGGAGGATGGGCTTCCCATTTAAGAGGATCTGCTTGCCCTTTGTCTCTATCGTCCTAAAACCAATCTCATCATGAATGACCTCTGACCCATTCCCAAAGGCTACCTGGTAGAGCTTGGGATGGTCTGGCGTCCATAATACAGGCCTTGATTTCTGGTTAAAATGCACCATACCATTCGCGTCTGTCTGGAAGGACCTCTTGATCTTCAGGCCAGGAATGGACAGGGTGATCTCTTTACCTTCGACAGGACGGTTCAACTTGACCCAGCCATTTATTAAGCGGGGATTATGCTTTGCCAACTGAAGTGAATAGTCTTCTATATAGGTATCGTCTACTTCCGCTAAGAACACATCCCGGGTGATTCCGCCATAGTTCCACCAATCGAAGATCTGAGTAGGGACATGATCGGCATTCCGTTTATTGTCCACTTTCACGACGACGAAGTTCTCTCCATCGTGGAGGACATCCGTCACGTCAAAATTAAAAGGCGTGAAGCCTCCCACATGTTCTCCTACCCGCTTGCCATTCACATAAACTACGGACTCGTAATTGACAGCGCCGAAGTAAAGAATGGCCTTCTTTCCCGTTTGGGGATGATAGGTGAAACTCTTCTTAAACCATACTGTCCCCTCGTAGAACTTCAGCTCTGGGTCTTGGGTGTTCCAGTCAGACGGGATGTCCATCGTCTTCGACTTGTCAAAATCATATTCTACCAAGTCGGAAGGGGATTTCGCCTTCGCATTGTCCCCAAAGGTATGGCTCATTGGTTTCCAACGATAATTATAATAGCCGATCTCTTGAACGTCAATGATATAATTCCATTTTCCATTCAAGGAGATACTCTTCCTTGCAAAGATATTCGACAGCAAGGGAACTTCCTGGGCAGCATAGGTTGACAATGCCAAGAAAGACAGACAGATCAATAGTATTCTTTTCATCTTTTATTTTGATTGCTTTTTCCACAGTTTACTCATATCTTCAAGGGTCTTGCCTTTGGTTTCTGGCACTAACTTCCAGACAAAGATTGCCGCAATCACGCAGATGATGCCATAGAGACCATAGGTGAACCAATGCCCGAAGTTGTCTCCTGCCGTCAGGTGCATATTGAACATCGGCACGAAACTGGAACTGACAATAAAGTTAAAGATCCACTGGAAGGCAACGGCGATGGCAACAGCCGCCCCACGAATGGTATTCGGGAAGATCTCTGCGATGAGCACCCAGGTGATAGGACCCCATGAGAACATGAAACTGGCGCTGTAGACCATAATCGACAGCATGCAGACCATGCTCAGGGATGGATTCCCGAAGGTCAGGGCAACTCCAAAAGCACCGACTGCCATCCCGATAGACCCACAGATGAGCAAGGGGCGACGACCGAGCTTTTCTACCGTAAAGACAGCAACAAGCGTGAAGGTAATGTTGACAACGCCCATGACAACTGTGTTCACCATCGGGTTGGTCATTCCCATGTCACCGAAGATACGAGGCGCATAATAGAGCACGGCATTAATGCCAACAGCCTGCTGGAAGACAGAAAGCATGATGCCCACGAAGATACACATAAAACCATAGGAGAACAGCTTCTCTGTCTTGACGGCGGCTGTACTCTTGATCTCTTCCAAGATATGCTTTGCCTGGGTATAGCCGTTGATCCTGGTCAGGATCTTCAAGGCTTTTTCATCCTGACCTACCATGGCTAAGTATCGAGGCGTCTCCGGAACGAAACAAATCAGAATGGTAAACAACCCTGCAGGCACGCACTCTGATCCAAACATATACCGCCATCCCTTGACGATGGTCCACTCCGCATCCGTAAAATTGGTCATCACTCCTGTCACCGCATCATAAATAGGATTCGCATGACTGCCAAGGATGATCAGGTTGACGAAATAAACGACAAGCTGGCCAAAGATAATGGCAAACTGGTTCCAGCTGACTAACATTCCCCGGATATTGCTCGGAGCAACCTCGCCGATATACATCGGGCAGATGGCTGATGCCATACCAACACCGATCCCACCTAAGATACGGTAAAAGTTGAATACCACCAAGAGCGTCCAAGTGGGCCTTCCCTGCGGCAGGATATAAGTCTCCGGCTCCATGCTCCCCCATGCAGAGAGGAAGAAGCATACGCCGGCAAAGATCAACGAGCGCTTACGACCAAGCTTTCCGGCAAAAAAGCCAGATAAGGCTGAACCGATAATACAGCCGATCAGTGCACTGGACGATGTGAAACCGTGCATGAAATCCGTGTACTGAAAGTCGTGTGCTTCCTTAAAGAAGGCCTGCAGTCCTTTTTCCGCACCGGAAATCACTGCAGTGTCATAACCAAACAACAAGCCGCCCAATACAGCGACCATTACGATAGAAATAAGGTAGGCTTTACTGCCCTTTTCATTTTGTTCCATAACAGATTATCTATATTTTATTTTGTCACTCTAAACCAGTCGGCATCTATCCATCCACGATTCGACTGGGTATTTGTTTCTTCGGATACGAATCCCATCTTGGCCCCGATCCATTTTCCTTCTTTCATCGTGAAGGCGTCTCCTACATTCGTAAACTTCTTCCCATTCAAGCTATAAGCAAACCTGCATTTCCCATGATCGACGATCATCCGGAGGTAAAGGTCAAGATAGATAGCAGGACTATAAGGAATCTGATCCCTTGCCGTCGGCTTTAACGTCGCTAATACGTTCACAGTTTCCTTTCCCTTGTCGTCAGCACCGATACAGGTTCGTTGCTGAAGTTGGAATTCATCCCCAATCCGCTCGACGACAAGATCAGAATAATCACGACCCATCATGATAATGCCACCATACTGATGGTCTGCCTTTGCCGCGAAACGGATCTTAGCCGTCGCGGTAAACTGCTCGGCAGGTATTTTCTGTAGCAACAGGTTCGGTACCGTCCATAAGTTGCGTTCCTTCTGAGGCGATCGGATGATATCTCCTGTCCAGGTCTTACTAACCAACCGATAGGTGTACAGTCGCATCATGCCATTTGACATGGGCATGCCAAACCGTTGGTCGTAAGAACCTTCCCATTGCCATTGCAGCCCTAAGCGAGTACGATTGAACTCATCGCTTTCCACAGGATTCATGATTGCCGTAGACCGTGACTTAGGCTTTCTGAAAGTAGACACGGGCTGTCCCTTCTTGCCTATAATAGGCCATCCACTACTCCAGTCGACGGGTTGTAGATGGAGGACACGTCCATAGCAGCCTTTGTCCTGGAAGTGCAGGAACCAATCCTCCCCGAAAGCTGTATGCACCCACGCTCCCTGATGAGGTCCGTTAACATCCGTCTTCCCTTGCGAGAGGACTTTCTTGCATTCATAAGGACCGTAAGGACTTTTCGAGCGCATAGCCAGTTGCCAACCTGTCGCCACGCCTCCGGCAGGACACAGGATCCAGTACCAACCGTCTCTCTTGTAGAACTTCGGTCCTTCTGCCGTATGGTTGTCATTTCCGCCATCGAAGACGATGACAGGGTCACCTACAGGCCGCGTGCCATCGGCAGAAAGCTCGCGCACCGTAAGCACGGAGTTAAATCCGCTCCGACTCCCTGCCCATCCATTCACCAAATAACATTTCCCATCATCATCCCAAAGCGGGCATGGATCAATGAGTCCACGTCCCCTGACAACTAATACCGGACTCTCCCAAGGTCCCTCTGGATACTTGGACTTCACTCGATAGACACCACGGTCAGGATCGCCCCAATAAATATAAAATTCTCCGTTATGATAGCGAATGCTGGGTGCCCAAACCCCATCTCCCCTTGTCATGGAACTACGATAGGAACATGGAAGAGCATAAGAAATGATCTCCCAGTTGACTAAATCCTTAGAATGAAGGATGGGCAAGCCCGGGAAACATTCAAACGAACTTGCCGTGAGATAGTAGTCGTCACCGACTGCGATAACGTCCGGATCACTGTAATCCGCATGGATAACAGGGTTCTTGTAGGTTCCGTCACCATTGTCAGGCGACCAGACCTGCGACTTGTATTGGGCATACGCCATCAGCGGCAGGACCACTAAGATGGAGAATAAGAACTTTTTCATGAGGCATTGCCTTAACCGATGATTTTCTCCAGTTGCTCTTTCCATTTCACGTAAGCATGCAGGTATTCTCCCCGATGCCTCTCATCTGGCTCAATCACGGCTAACTTCTTCAAGGTAGAGAAAGCCTCATCATGGTCTTTATAAATACCGCAGCCCATTCCCGCACCTTTGGCAGCGCCAATACTTCCATCTGTATCATAAAGCTCGATCGTAGCACCGCTGACGCCTGCCAACGTGTCTCGGAAAAGACGACTGAGGAACATATTCGCCTTACCTGCATGAATCTTCTGAATGTCCATGCCCATCTGTTGCATGACCTCCATGCCATAGCAGAAGCTGAACACGATGCCCTCATGAGCGGCACGGACAAGGTGGGCACGGGTATGCTCGTTGAAGTTCACGCCATGGATAGAGCAACCTATCTCGCGGTTTTCAAGAACACGCTCTGCGCCATTGCCAAACGGAATGACCGATATCCCTTCTGCACCAATCGGAGCCGTCGCTGCTAACTGGTCCATCTCCGGATAACTGAGCTCCGGACATATATTGCGATGAACCCATGCATTCAGGATACCCGTCCCATTAATGCAAAGCAATACACCTAAACGGTCGAGGTCACGGGTATAGTTGACATGTGCGAAAGTATTGACACGACTCTGAGGATCATAGTTAGCTTCGCCCAAGACGCCATAGACGACACCAGACGTCCCGGCTGTAGAAGCAATCTCGCCTGGATTGAACACGTTCAAAGAGAGCGCATTATTAGGCTGGTCACCGGCCCGATAAGAAATAGGAGTACCCGCTTTCAAATCCAATTCCTCAGCAACATCCTTCGATACTGCACACTGCACGCTGAATGTCGGGACGGTAGGTGCTAACATCTCTTCCGGAATGCCATAGTATTTCAACAGGAAGTCGGCAGGACATTTATGCTTGAAGTCCCAGAACATCCCTTCCGACAGGCCACTGATTGTTGTGTTAACCTCCCCACTCAACTTCATCGCGATATAATCGCCGGGCAACATGATCTTGTCAATCTTGGCAAACACTTCCGGTTCATTGTCCTTCACCCATGCCAACTTAGAGGCGGTGAAGTTGCCAGGAGAATTTAACAAAGTACTTAAGCAGAGATCAGCCCCCAAGTCCTTCATTGCCCTTTCCCCATAAGGAACCGCCCGGGAATCGCACCAGATAATGGCATCGCGCAACGGCTTCTGGTCCTTGTCCACGCAAACCAGCCCGTGCATTTGGTAAGAAATGCCAATAGCTTTTATCTGGTCGCCCTTGGCACCCGTCTCTACCATGATCTTCCTGAGGGAAAGCTTCGCGTTCTCCCACCACATCTCCGGATCTTGCTCTGCCCATCCTAACTGGACCGCCTTGATGGGAGCTTCATGCTCCGGGAAAAAAGCAGTCGCAGCACACTGTCCATTCTCAATATCTACGAGGGAAGCTTTCACGGAACTGCTTCCTACATCAAAACCTAATAAATATTGCTTTTTCATTTTTGTTTTCAGTTATTGTAGATTGAATATAGTCATCTTTTGCAAAGATAGTGCAAGGCGAGCGCAATCAAGCTTGTTTGAATTGCCGAGCCGACGCCTATCTTCTGCAAAGATAGTGCAAGGCGAGCGCAATCAAGCTTGTTTGAATTGCCGAGCCGACGCCTATCTTCTGCAAAGTTAAGAAAAATATCTGAAGTCTTTGCAAAATAAAGAAATTTATCTAATTTTGCATCCGATATGGTACTCAATTATATTTGGATCGCATTCTTCGTCATTGCCTTTCTCGTGGCTTTGGTGAAGCTAATCTTCTTGGGAGACTATGATGTATTCCCTGCTTTGATGAACTCGACGTTCGATTCCGCCAAGACGGCATTTGAGATTTCCATCGGGCTGACCGGTGTCCTGTCTCTTTGGTTAGGGATCATGAAGATCGGGGAAAAAGGAGGGTTTGTCAATGCAATTGCGAAAATCCTGTCGCCTGTCTTTGTAAAGCTTTTCCCTGACATTCCGAAAGGCCATCCCGTTACAGGCTCTATCTTCATGAACTTTGCTGCCAACATGTTGGGGCTGGACAATGCTGCCACACCCTTAGGGCTGAAAGCCATGGAACAATTACAAGAACTGAATCCCAAGAAGGATACAGCCACCAATCCAATGATCATGTTCTTGGTGATGAACACCAGTGGACTGTGCATCATTCCCGTGAGTATCATGACCTATCGCGCGCAGATGGGAGCTGCCCAACCCACGGATGTCTTCATCCCCATTCTCTTAGCAACTTTCATCGCTACGGTCTGTGGCATCATCATCTGCTCCCTCTTCCAGCGGATCAATCTCTTTAACAGGACGATCTTGCTCACCTTAGGCGGTGCTTGCGTGGTCGTTGCAGCTATTATGTGGGGATTCAGCAAACTGAGTCCTGAGATGATGAACAAGGTAAGCACCAGCATTGCCACGATCTTGCTGATGACCATCATCACCGGTTTCCTCGTCCGAGGCTTTTTCAAGCATATCAACTGCTATGATGCTTTCATCGAGGGTGCCAAGGATGGATTCACCACTGCTGTGCGCATCATCCCCTATCTGGTTGCGATCCTCGTTGGAATCGGGGTTTTTCGCGCATCAGGTGCCATGGACATGGTGGTGGATGGCGTTAAATGGGGTGTCGGTGCCTGTGGGTTAGATACCAGTTTCGTAGACGCTCTTCCTACAGCTTTGATGAAGCCCCTTTCCGGGAGCGGGTCACGAGGGTTGATGGTCGACTGCATGAAAACCTTTGGCGCAGATTCTTTCGTAGGTCGTCTCTCCTGCATTTTCCAAGGATCCACCGACACTACATTCTATATTCTCGCCGTTTATTTCGGCTCTGTCAACATTAAATATACCCGACATGCCGTGGCAGCCGGACTGCTTGCAGACCTGTCTGGTTCCATTGCAGCCATCTTCATTGCTTACCTGTTCTTCTCTTAGAGAGGAATGACAAGCGAAAGGCTCATCTTCATATTCCTAACATTATGGCAAGTTTAAAAAGTTTAGCAAAGGATACCGCCATCTATGGCATTAGCAGCATCGCTGCGCGATTCATCAATTACCTGCTCGTACCAATTGAGACCTTCTCTTGGACAGCCAGTGGTGGACAGTATGGTATCATCACCAATGTGTATTCCTATATCGGACTATTGATCATAGCCCTGACCTTCGGCATGGAGACGACCTTTTTCCGCTATGCCAACAAGGAAGGCGAAAATGCCAAAATGGTATATTCCACAGCCTTGAGAATGGTGGGGACAGTCGTCATTCTTTTCACCGCCGTTGTCTTACTGTTTCTCAAGCCAATCACCGCTGCCATGGGCTATGCCGAGCATCCTTGGTATATCGGTACCATGGCTATCTGCGTTGCCATTGACGCATGGTCGTGCATCTTGTTCGACTACCTGCGTTATCAGCACCGCCCCCTGAAATTTGCCTTCCTGAAAGTCATCAACATCTTTATCAATGTTTGTGCGACGGCTGTGTTCCTCATCGTCTTCCCCTTGATGAAGTGGAAGGTCTTGGGGATCTACGACAAGGACTTTATCCCGGATGTAGGCATCGTGTTTTACATCAACCTCGCCTGCTCCATCATCACCTTGCTCCTGCTCTTCAAGGAAATGCGGGGCGTAAGGTTCGGATTCGACTGGGCACTTTGCAAGCGCATGCTCTCCTATACATGGCCCATGCTGATCCTCGGGCTGGCAGGGCAGCTGAACCAAAGCGCATCAACCATCCTCTTCCCGTATTTCTATAACGGGAGCATCCACGAAGCCCATGCCCAATTAGGAATCTACGGCAGTTGTATCAAAATCGCCATGATCATGGTCATTATCACGCAGGCTTTCCGCTTTGCCTATGAGCCTTTTGTCTTTGCCAACAAGAGTGCGGACAAGAAGCAAACCTATGCCAAGGTCATGAAATACTATGTGATCTTCACCTTGTTAGCCTTCCTGTGCGTGATCGGCTACATGGATATCTTACGCCATCTTGTTGGATCTTCTTACTGGGAAGGATTGAAGGTGGTTCCCATCGTTATGGCTGCGGAAATCATGTTTGGCATCTACTTCAACCTAAGCTTCTGGTATAAGCTTACCGACCGCACAATATGGGGAGCCTATTTCTCTGGACTGGGCTGTCTTGTCCTCATCCTCATTGATATCATCTTTATTCCCAAGTTCAGTTATATGGCATGTGCATGGGCAGGATTCGCAGCCTATGGCATCAGCATGTTAGCCAGTTATATCTTCGGGCAGAAATACTACCCCATCAACTATCCCATCAAGGACATCCTGTTCTATGTCGTGGTGTCCATCATCCTCTTTGTCGGCATGGAACTTTCACAAAGTCAACTGAGCACATTGCCTTGCCTGCTCGTCAATACCCTGCTAATTTTCGTCTATATCGCATTGGTCATCAAGCGTGACCTGCCCCTGTCATCTTTGCCCGTCATCGGCAAGCATTTCAATAAATAAATACATCCATGGATATGAAACGAAAACTATTCTTTCTCTTCATCCTACCGTCCCTCCTTTCCAATCTGTCCGCACGGGCAGACGAGGGAATGTGGACGCTGTACAACCTGCCACAGGCTGTTTATGGACAAATGCAAGCCGAAGGCTTCCACTTGCCTTACCAAGACCTGTATGAAAGTGAGCATGCCATCAAGAATGCTGTCGTCAACTTCTCCGGATATTGCTCCGGGGTTGTTGTCTCTCCCGATGGTCTGGTCTTTACCAACCACCATTGTGGATTCGAGAGCATTCGCAGCCATTCCACCATCGAGCATGATTATATGCTAAACGGTTTCATTGCCCACTCTTACCAAGAGGAACTGCCCAACGAGCACATGTTTGTCAGCTTTATGGTAGAACAGAAGGATATCACCCCACAGTTGGAAAGAGACGGGTTCCAACTGTTCTCCTTAAAACAACAGGAGCATTATCTCGACTCCTTGGAAAACAAAATGACCAAGGAAGTGGAGGCGAAAGACTCTACCCTACGTGTGGAAATCAAGCCCTATTACGAAGGAAACAAATATTACTTGACCACCTATCGCGACTTTACCGATATCCGTCTTGTCTTTGCCGTGCCTAAGTCAATGGGTAAGTTCGGTGGTGAGACCGACAACTGGATGTGGCCCCGTCAAACCTGCGATTTCTCCGTGTTCAGAATCTATGCCAACCCAAAGACGAACGGGCCTGCCAAGTATTCCAAAGACAATGTCCCCTATCATCCCAAGAACTGGATCCAGGTATCCCGACAAGGATACAAAGAGGGCGACTTTGCCATGACCATGGGCTATCCCGGGTCCACTGAGCGCTATCTCTCAAGCTATGGCATCCGACAGATGAGAGAAAACAATGCCGCTCGCGCCCAAGTACGTGGCATCAAGCAGGATATCATGATCCGGCACATGAGGGCAAACGAAGCTGTACGCATTAAGTATGACTCGAAGTTCGCGACAAGCTCCAACTACTGGAAGAACTCCATTGGGATGAACAAATGTATCGATAGCATCGGTATCATCAACCTGAAGAAGCAATATGAAGACCGCATCAGACACTGGCAAGACTCTACGGGTTACCTCAAGGGCAAGCTCGACTTTGATGTCATGGCACACCTCTATGCGCAACGCCTGAACGACCGCGTCGCCATGACTTATTGGACAGAGACCTTCAACCGCACCAATGAATTTACTACCCGTGCCATGCGCTTGTCCAATGGTATCACGGTCAAAGGTCCCAAGAACAAATCCAAGAAGCAGTATGTCGAATTCAAGGACAATCGCGATACTTGGGATGAAGCACTCGACAAGGAAGTGCTCGCTGCCCTGCTCAAGAATTACAAGGAGCATGTCAGCGCAGAATACCTGCCTGCTTTCTATAAGACCATCTCCAGCAAGTTCGGCAATGATTATGTCAAATTCGTCAATTACCTTTATGACAAGTCTGCGATCATGAAACCGGGCAAGAAGCTCTATATTCATAAAAAGAGCTACAAGAAAGATCCGGGTGTGCAATATGGACTGGACCTTTTGGAGATCATGGCCGATTTCCAGGAGAAATTGTATGGTGTTGCCGCTGATAGCATTCAGGAGCAGGAGAAATATCTTTGTGATGCGAAGCTCAGAATGGAAGAAGACCTTCCCCATTATTCTGATGCCAATTTCACCATGCGACTGAGCTATGGCCAGGTAGGAGGGTTCTCCCTCAACGGTTCCAATTCCGGCTATTACACCACGGCAGAGAGCATTGTCAAGAAGATGGAGCAAGGCGACAAGGTTATCGACTACTTTGCTGAGCCTGTCATGAAGCAACTGATGAGCAAGCAAGATTTCGGGCCCTATCAAGACAAGACAACAGGAAAGATGCAACTATGCTTCCTGACCAATAATGACATTACGGGTGGCAACAGTGGATCACCCATTTTCGATGGAAACGGTCGCCTGATAGGACTTGCCTTTGACGGCAACTGGGACAGCCTGTCCAGCGACATCTATTTCGACAAGAAATTAGCTCGCTGCATCGGCGTTGACATCCGCTACGTTCTATACCTCATGGATAAATGGGGACACGCCGACCGCCTGCTGAAGGAAATCAATCCACAATAAACATACACTACCCAAACACAGGGACCGGCAGTGGCATACGCTGCCGGCCCTTTTCAATAAAATTTTATCTAACTTCCTTTGGGACAAGTCCATCATCCAAAAACATTTCCGCTATGACGATTACCCTTATCATTCTTGCCCTCACCATCGCCCTGTTTATATGGGGACGGATACGAAGCGATATCGTTGCCCTCTCAGCACTCGTTGTGCTGATTCTTGCTGGAATACTGACACCCACGGAAGCATTGGCAGGTTTCTCCTCCTCTGTGGTTATCATGATGGTTGGACTGTTTGTCGTCGGTGGGGCCATCTTGCAGACAGGTCTGGCACGCGCGGCTGGCGACCGGATGATGGGAATGGCAAAAGGCAATGAGACGAAGGCTTTCCTGCTTGTCATGCTTACCACGTCAGCCATCGGCGCTTTTGTCAGTAACACAGGAACCGTAGCCTTGATGATGCCCATCATTGTCAGTATGGCTGCCCAGGCTGGGTTCAGCAGCTCCCGACTCCTGATGCCACTTGCCTTCGCCGGAAGTCTCGGGGGCATGCTCACGTTGATCGGTACGCCTCCCAACCTTGTCATCAGCGAGGAACTTGAGAAGAACGGATTCCAAGGACTTTCTTTCTTCTCTTTCCTACCTGTAGGCTTGATCATTATCGCAGTGGGCATCATCTTCTTGTTGCCCATGAGCAAGACACTGATCAAGAAACAAAAGAACAAGCATAAGAATGCTGGCGGAAAGTCGTTAGACGATCTGGTAGAAGAATACCAACTCAATGATAACCTTTACCGATACAGAGTACCCACCCACAGCAGCATCGTAGGCAAGAAAGTGATTGACCTCGACGTGAAAAACCGTTTCGGTGTCACGATCCTGGAAATACGCAACGAGAAACGAAAAGCATTGGGAATGGTGCGGGATGTGATCCAGAGCATTGTTTCAGGCGACAGCATCATAGAAAACGGCGATATACTCTATCTCATCGGGAACCGTGATGGCATGAGACAGATGGCAGAGGAATACGGACTAAGGCGCGAGAAAGGTGCTTCCTTCGACTTCTACGATATCGGCTTGGCTGAGATTGTCGTACTTCCATCATCTAAACTTACCAATACGAGGATTCGCGACTCTAAGCTCCGCGAAAAGAACAGAGTCAACATCCTTGGCATTCGCCGCGGAGAGGAATATATCTACGACGATCTTGGCGACCGCCGACTCAGGAGTGGTGATGTCCTGCTCGTTCAGGCACAATGGGACGATCTGCTTTCACTCAATAGCGAGAATAGCAACTGGGTGGTCTTAGGACACCCTGACAAGACCATCACGAAAGCAACGCTCGACTATAAAAGCTCTACGGCAGCAGCAATCATGCTGCTGATGGTCATCCTCATGGTAACAGGATGGACGGCACCTGTCACGGCAGTCTTGATTGCCGCCTTGCTGACCGTCTTGACAGGATGCTTCCGCAAGGTAGAGGATGCGTACAATACGATCAATTGGGAGAGTATCGTATTGATAGCCGCGATGATGCCCATGTCCACAGCATTGGAAAAGACAGGAGTATCAACTATGGTATCCTCCTCTCTTGTTAGCACCTTAGGAGGTCTGAGCCCATACGCCCTACTTGCGGGCATATACTTCACCACCTCCATCCTGACCATGTTTATCAGCAACACAGCCACTGCCGTATTGATGGCCCCTATCGCCATGGTAGCGGCACAGCAAACAAATGTCAGCCCATACTCATTCCTCATGGCAGTGACGCTCGGGGCAAGTATGTGCTTTGCCTCTCCATTCTCCACACCGCCCAATGCCCTCGTCATGAAGGCCGGTCACTACACTTTCATGGACTATGTCCGTGTCGGACTGCCATTGCAAATCATCATCGGGATCCTCATGACCTTCGTACTCCCAATGATCTGGCCCTTCTGAAAACAAGAGTTATGATGATATTTCCTCATTTATGACTCTTTTCAAAGAATAATGATTACCTTTGGGGCCGCAAATTCAAGTCAATCAAACATCATGCATATCGTTGTCGCTGGAAATATAGGAAGTGGGAAGACCACCTTGACGACCTTGCTCGCTAAGTATTATGGCTGGACGCCCCGCTTTGAGGCTGTTGACTATAATCCCTATTTGGCTGATTATTATCAGGATATCCATCGATGGTCGTTTAACCTTGAGGTATACTTCCTGAAGCAACGGTTTAAGGATCTCATCGAGATCAACCATTCTGACAGGACCATCATCCAGGATCGCTCTATCTTCGAAGGCGTATATGTCTTTGCCGCCAACAACAAGGCAATGGGCAATCTTTCCGACCGCGACTTCACGACCTATATGGAACTATTTGAGTCGATGATGACACTCGTACGATATCCAGAACTGATGATCTACCTCCGGGCATCCGTCCCTCATTTAGTGGATAATATCCAGAAAAGAGGCAGGGATTACGAGCAAGCCATGCAGATCGACTATCTGGAAAACCTGAACAGACGGTATGATGATTTCATTTTCCACAAATACAAAGGAAAGGTGCTGCCCATCGAGGTAGATGACATCGACTTCCAAAACAACCCAAAGGACTTTGCCAAGATCGTGGATCAAGTCGATGCACGCCTGTTTGGGCTTTTTTCACATCAAGAATAACTAATCACAATCAAGAATATGCATATTGCAGTAGCTGGAAATATCGGAAGTGGCAAGACCACCCTGACAAAGATGCTTGCCAAGCGCTATAAATGGACGCCTCGTTTTGAACCCGTTGACAACAATCCCTATTTGGAGGATTTCTATAAGGACATGTCCAGATGGTCGTTCAACTTGCAGATCTATTTCCTAAACAAGCGCTTTAAGGAAGTCGTCGAGATCTCAAAGAGCAAGGATACCATTATCCAGGACCGCACGATTTTTGAGGATGCCAAGATCTTTGCGCCTAACCTGCACGACATGGGTATGATGAGTGACCGTGACTTTCAGAACTACAGTGATCTCTTCGACCTGATGATGTCGATCGTAGGACTGCCCGACTTGATGATCTACATCCGTTCGTCTATCCCCAACTTGATCGCACAGATCGCAAAACGTGGTCGCGACTACGAACAGTCGATCCGCATTGACTATCTCGAAGGGCTCAACAAACGATATGAGGACTGGATCAGCACCTATCAAGGCCATCTGATTATCATCGAAGGAGATAGCATCAAGTTTGAGAACAGCCCACAGGACTTCCAGAAGATTACGGACATGATCGACGCCAAGCTTTACGGCTTCTTCCCTATGGACGAGAAATAAATGCTGGGAAGCGACAGCCCTCAACGACCAACGGTCCAAGCGAAGGAAAGAATATCAGAAAACATAGTTCATGACATTGGCTGGTGGTCGCTGGGCAGCAAGTTCACCCTTCATAAACTCCATGTAAGGAGCCACGTGCTCGAAGAATTGATAATAGCCTTTGCAAAGATAGTTCAAGCCAGGCTGATTGTACCGATCTCGTTGGAAGCGGTTCTTCGGACATTCCCCATGACAGGCGAACAGGTATTTGCATTCCTTGCATTGGCGAGGCAACATCTGGTGCTTCATCTTCGCAAACTGTTTCTGCTGGTCGGAATACATCATTTCTGTTATGGTCTTCGTATGGATATTCCCCAACTTGTATTCTGGATAGACGAAATGGTCGCAAGAATAGACATCCCCATTAAACTCCATGACGCCGGCATGGCCACACTCCTTTGCCATGGAGCAGAGACCAGGGGCTACCCCAACCCAGTTTGCCAATGTGGCATCAAACAGTTGCACGAAATATTCGCCCACATCATGATGCACCCATTCATCAAAGATCGTACATAGGAAGTTTCCCCATTGCTCTGGCGTCACCGAAAAGTCAGTCAGTTCCCCTCCCTCTTGCATGCCCGGAGCTAAGGTCAGTCCGTCCGCCCTTGTCACCTTACGTTCGACAATCGGCGTAAACTGGATATACTTACAATGGATCTCCTTGAAAAAATGGTAGAAATCTAAGGGGTAATCTGCATTGAAATCGTTGACGACAGCCAACGCATTCCATTCTACGCCATGTTTGTTTAATAGGTCAATGCCGTGCATCACCTTTTGGAAGGTCGGCTTTCCCGTTGCCGTCTTCCGATATTCATCGTGAAACTCCTGAGGACCGTCAATAGAGACACCCACGAGGAAATGATTTTCCTTGAAGAACTCGCACCACTCATCCGTAATCAGCGTGCCATTCGTCTGGATGCAATTGTCAATCTGGTGTCCCCGAGCATATCGCCGCTCCAATTCAAGTGCGTGCTTGTAAAAAGAGATCGGTCGCATCAGGGTCTCCCCACCATGCCAGGTAAATAACACCTGGGGCATCGTCTGGGCCTCAATATACTCCTTGATAAACCGCTCTAAGAGATCTTCCGTGATCACATGATTGTGAGCATGGTCGTACAGCTTGTCCTTCTCTAAATAATAGCAATACTTACATCTGAGATTACACAGGGACCCTGCTGGTTTCAACATGATATACAACGGATTACTAAAAGGTGCTATTGTTGCCATGATACTGTCTGTATTGATTGAATGAATGATAATTTTAGCCACAAAGGTACACATTCTTAAGAAAAAAACGTAATTTTGCAGGATAAAAAATCAAAGTTATCACCCATGAAGACTGATGTAGAAATAGCTCGCGAGCGTCATTTGCTCCGCATTGATGAGATTGCAAGAAACGTAGATATGCCCACGGATGAGTTGGAGCATTATGGAAAATACATGGCAAAGGTTCCTATTCATCTGATTGACAATGAGAAAGTTGCTAACAGTAACCTGATTTTAGTCACTGCCATCACACCCACGAAGGCAGGTATTGGCAAGACAACCACCTGCATTGGACTGGCACAAGGCATGAATAAGATTGGGAAGAAGGCCATCACAGCCTTGCGCGAGCCCAGTCTCGGTCCTTGCTTCGGCATGAAAGGAGGAGCCACGGGAGGAGGATACTCACAGGTCTTGCCCATGGAAAAGATCAACCTGCATTTCACTGGCGACTTCCATGCCATTACCACTGCCAACAACATGATCGCCGCCCTACTCGACAACTATATCTACCAGCACCAAGACGAAGGCTTTGGGCTGAAGGAAGTGTACTGGCGTCGCGTGATGGACATCAACGACCGGAGCCTGAGAGATATCGTGATAGGTATCGGACCTAAGACCAATGGTATCGTGCGCGAGACAGGCTTCGATATCACCCCTGCCAGTGAGATCATGGCCATCCTTTGCTTGGCAAAAGACGAAGATGACCTTAGAGAGAGAATCGATCATATCCTTTTAGGCATTACCATGGACGACCGGCCATTTACCATGAAAGACATGGGAGTGACAGGAGCCATCATGGTACTTCTGCAAGATGCCCTCAAGCCCAATCTTGTGCAGACCTTAGAGGGAACCCCTGCCATGATCCATGGTGGACCGTTTGCCAATATTGCCCATGGATGCAACAGCATCTTAGCCACGAAGATGGCAATGACATTTGGGGACTATGCCATTACAGAGGCTGGATTCGGTGCCGACTTAGGAGCTGAGAAATTCTATGATATCGTGTGCCGGAAAGCTGGACTGCAACCACGGCTCACTATCCTCGTCGCCACGATCCAAGGACTGAAGATGCACGGGGGCATTTCCCTTGCTTCCATCAAGGATCCCAATCCGGAAGGGGTGAGAAAAGGATTAGAGAACCTTGACAAGCATATCGAGAACCTACAGCGATTCGGACAGACTGTCATCGTCACGCTCAACCATTTCTCCACAGATACAGAAGAAGAGGAAAACATCTTGGCTGAACATTGCAAGCAGATGAAGGTGGGGTTTGCCATCAACGATGCTTTCATGCAAGGGGGAGAGGGGTGCTCTGAACTTGCCCAATTAGCCGTTGACACCATCCAAACACATCCTTCACAACCTTTACAGTATATCTATGAGGAGAATGACCCTATCACGACAAAGATCAGCAAGGTGGCACAGGACGTGTATGGGGCTGCCAAAGTAGTCTTCAAGCCTGCTGCACAACGTGCCATTGACAGACTGGAGAAATGGGGATATGGAACACTGCCTGTATGTATTGCCAAGACACAATATTCGTTCAGCGATGACTCTAAAAGCTATGGTGTGCCCAAGGACTTTACCTTTACGATACGAGATGTCGTCGTAAACGCTGGGGCAGGCATGATCGTTGCCATTGCGGGGGATATCATGCGCATGCCCGGACTCCCCAAGCATCCAAATGCCTTGCATATCGACCTCATTAACGGCATTGCCGAAGGACTGGGATAGGAGCGCATCTCCTATCCCACCCAACTTTCCCAACAGATCTCAAAAAGCAAATTACCTATTATCCTATGACGAAAATATTATTCTTAACCTTATTCTTTACCTATTCCCTTACCTTATTGGCTAACGGGACAGAACATCCACAGCGTATTTCACTGCAAGGAACCTGGCAATTCTCCCTTGATCCCGACTCCAACAAGAGTCAGATATCAGTCCTGGAAGACAGCATCCAATTGCCCGGGACAACTGACACAAACCATAAAGGCTTTCCCTGTACAAACAAACAGGAGACAACCCACTTGACACGACTTTTCTCCTATATAGGAAGAGCCTGGTACAGACGGACCATCTCAATCCCTAAGACGTGGAAAAAGCAGGTGATCACCCTCCATTTAGAGCGCACAAAGCCCACAACGGTCTTTATCGATGGAAAGAAAATAGGAACCAACAACAATATCTCCACCCCACAGGTCTACGACCTGACTCCCTTTCTGAAGCCGGGCGACCATCACCTAACCATCTTGGTAGACAATGCCCATGGCGTTCCCCATCAGCTGTATGCCAATTCCCATGCCTATACCGAAGACACGCAAACCAACTGGAATGGCATTATTGGGGAGATATACCTGCAGGCTACGCCTCATGGCTACGTGGAGCAGAAAACATATCCCTTGGAGACGCTACCTTGTTTCAAGGACTTTCATATCCAAGGACATCATTTCTATGCGAACGGTCGCATGACCTTCCTCCGGGGCAAGCACGATGCCTGCGTATGGCCACTCACCGCCCACGTCGCCATGGACAAAGGATCATGGATCACCTACTTAGGCAAACTAAAGCAATACGGCATCAACCACATCCGCTTCCATTCCTGGTGCCCGCCAGAGGCAGCATTTGCCGCAGCCGATGAGTTAGGTTTCTACCTCCAACCAGAACTTCCTTTTTGGGGTAGTTTCGATGCCAAGGACACGGTATTGATGAGCTTCCTACATCAAGAAGGAGTCAACATCTTAAAAGAATACGGTCATCATCCCTCCTTTGTCATGATGGCATTAGGCAATGAACTATGGGGGGACATTGACGAGATGAAGGCTTTCGTCGACGACTTCCGGAGAATCAATTCCCGCATCCTCTATACCTTTGGTTCCAATTACTATCTCGGATTCAAAGGATGGCACAAAGGAATGGATTATTTCACCACTTGTCGCGTAGGAGGAGAGGCATATGGGGAATACCAGACCCATACCCGCAGTTCCTTCTCCTTTGCAGATGCCGCAGAAGGTGGGATCATCAATCATTTCTACCCTGCCACTTGGCGCACTTTCGATGAGGCTATCAAAGCCTGCCCCGTACCTGTCATCAGCCATGAGACAGCGCAATTCCAAACCTATCCTGATTACAATGAGATCAAAAAGTATACGGGAGTCCTCTATCCTTATAATATGGAGATCTTCCGCGACCGATTGAATAAAGCAGGGATGCTTGACCAGGCAGCAGACTTCCACAAGGCAAGTGGGCAATGGTCGGTAGAACTGTATAAGTCGGACATCGAAATGGACTTACGGTCGAAGGAGATGGCTGGTTTCCAGCTTCTTGACTTACAAGATTATCCGGGGCAGGGTTCGGCATATATTGGCTTGTTGGATGCCTTCATGGAAAGCAAGGGAATTACCACTCCAGAGGAATTCCGCCAATGGTGTGCGCCCGTTGTTCCTCTTCTCGTAGCCAAGAAGTACTGTTTCCGTTCTGATGAGGGCTTCCACGCAGACATTGATATTGCCAATTATAGCGAAACGCCCTCTGCTAACAAGACCTTACATTGGCAGTTGGCATCAGCAAACGAAATCCTACTTCAAGGAGATTTCCCTATCCTATCTGACCAACAAGGCGTGACAAAAGCCGGAACCATTCAAGAACCCTTGCCCAATATCATCCATGCCATACGCTGTGACCTCACGCTTAGCATACCGGGAACAGAGTACAAGAACACATATCCCATCTGGGTTTATCCATCAGAGAACCGCTTGGAATGGTTAAAGAAAAAAATCATCATCACAGATACTTTGACCGAAGCCATCCAAGGAAAACTACAACGGGGAGCCAAGGTGTTGTTGATGCCAAAAGCAGGGTCGTTCAAGAATACAGTTGGGGGCCTTTTCGCCACTGATTACTGGAACTACCGGATGTTCAAGACCATCTCGGAAAAGAACAGAAGACCGGTATCCCCAGGTACATTGGGCATCCTAACATACCCGCAACACCCTATCTTTCAGGATTTTCCCACAGAGATGCACACGAACTGGCAATGGTATCCTATCCTCCGAAACAGCAGTCCCATGGTCCTTGACGGACTGGAGATTGGCTACCGCCCTATCGTGCAAGTCATTGACAATGTAGAGCGGAACCATAAGCTCGGCCTTATCTTCGAGTTCTCCGTGGGGAAAGGAAAGCTACTTTTCTGCATGTCCGACCTTGAAAAAGCGTCCGAGTATCCTGAGGGAGAGCAACTGTATCTCAGTATCCTCAAATACATGCTGTCGGATGACTTCCAGCCAAGCACTAAAGTTACTCTCCCCCGTCTCCTTGAGACGCTGAATAAAGAATCAAGCGACAATGACATGAAAGAATTGAATAACATCTCTTACCATTAAGCCTTTGTCGCTTCTAAAGCTTCAAGGGTTTACTTGCATCAATACAAATAGAACATACGCTCCATGAGATGCCATTTATCCGTGGAAGTCATCCCTTCATGGCATCCTTGGAGCACAGCAACGTAGTCTTCCCATTCCTGCTGGCGAGGGAGGGTAGCCAAACGGGCCATAGCCGTATCCCAATCGAAGTCGAGCGGCGTCTCGACGATCATGAAGACCTTATTCTCATAGATATACATCTCCATCTCAAGAATGCCAACTTCCCGGATTCCGTTGATGATCTCTTTCCAAGCTTTCCCTTTGCTATGTGCTTCTCGATAACGGGCAATCAACTGAGCATCATCCCTGAGATCCAATGTACGACAGTAACGCTTGACGGGCTGGTGGTATTCCTTAACCCGATAACCTTCTATTTTCTCGTTCTTTTCCATAAATGTTATTGATTAATATCTTATTTAATTCTCAACACTGGCGCTATTGTATTGCAGGGCTTGACGGGTAGCTCCACAACCATGCCTTCTGTAGTCCGATGGCATTTCACCTTACCGTATCCCAATAAGACGACCGACCGTATCTTCCTTGGATATAGTTTACTATCTATTGAAAGACTCTTGATGATCACCTGATGGTCATTAGGCCATGCCAATGGAATTGCATAGAGGACGTCACCTTTTTGCGTGAACCTTATTTCTGAAGCACCCGCCTTTGTATAGGAATCTTCATTAAATCCCTGTTCGCTAATCTTAATGTCTGACTCAGCGATAGGACCTTCTCCGAATATTTTCCAAGGACGGGTACCGATGATACTCTCCTTGTTCACACGCATCCATGCCCCGAACTCGTCCAAGATCGCTTTTTCTTTTTCATCGAAGGTACCGTCACTACGCAAAGGCACAGAAAGCAATAAGTTTCCATTCTTGCTCACGACATCAACCAAGAGCTTAGCCACCTGTGAAGCGGTCTTATACCACCCTTTCTCATAGATCTCCGTATTATAATGCCATCCTCCGATACAAGAGCAAGTCTGCCAAGGACGGTCTATGATCTGGTTAGGAGCACCACGTTCCACATCCCATGTAATGCCCTTACGTTGTTGCTCATCCAGTATCTTGCCGAACATCACCGCTGTCATCTTTCCCTTATGGGTAGCCAAATTATGATTATAGAAATCCGCAGCAATCTTCAAGCCGCAATCACTCAAAGGCCAGAATGGCAGTACTGTCACATCGAAATAGATCAAGTCTGGGTTATAACGGTTGATCGCATCAAGCGTCCGGTTATAGAAATTTGTCACAAACTTCTGTGAGGGTCGGGCTGCACCATTCCCCCATCCCCATTGTTTGGAGATCATGCCATCAGCCCAAGACCCTTGACTGAGAGGATGATTCTGCTGGTAGAGGTCTTGAGGATCAAGACCTTCCCACCATTTGCCTTTCCCGTCGGCTTTTGTCATCCACCCATCATACGGAACACCCATCTTATCCCCGCTGAGGTCATAGCGACGCGATGGTTCATACCAAGTCCATGCATGATCTGCATGAAAAGAAATGCCAAATTTCAGTCCATATTTACGTGCGGCTTTTGCCCATCCATCAAGGATATCCTTGTGTGGACCTATATTCTTGGCATTCCATGGCTGATACTTAGAGTCCCAAAGGTCAAAATTATCATGATGGTTACCCAATGCAAAGAAATACTGAGCCCCAAGGCTCTTATAGTAAGCTACTAAAGAGTCAGGATTCCACCGCTCTGCCTTGAAGAGCGGAAGGATATCCTTAAAGCCCACCTCTGACTGATGTCCATAATGTTCCCGATGGTATTTCCAAGCCTTCGAACCCTCTTGGTACATCGAACGAGCCATCCAGTCTCCCGAGCCTTCCACGCATTGCGGTCCCCAATGCGCCCAAATGCCAAACTTCGCATTGCGAAACCATTCCGGCACCTGATATTGACTTTCAAGCGACTCCCACGTAGGCTGATACTTACCTGTCATCATCTTCTCCTGAGTCTCAGAAACAGGAACCTCATATTGTTGTGCCCCAACTGGTGCAGAAGAAAGAAGACATAATCCCAATAATAATGATAACTTCATATCCTTCATTTTATTTTAGACAATAGAAAGAAATATCGATCTGCATTCACTTCCCTGTTACAAAAAAACTGTCACCGTAAAAAAAACGATTTGTTATAAGTTTTAAATTCGTTTGATTGACTTTATCAATTTCTATTGCAAAAATATGGATTATTTTACACAATCACATTAAGATATATTGCTCAAGAATTACACAATATCGATATTTTTAATATATTTGCAACCATGAGTAATTACGATATTTCCTCACTGCATATACTTACCCTGAACATAGGATATGCAGAACACGACAAAGACTGGAACTGAACAAAAATATGAAGAAGACCGGCAAATGGGAACATTACGTTGCGAAAGCCTGCAATGCTTGACGGTCACAAGGGCCGCCCCTGCATTGCCACAATGCGATGACTTCTCAAGAACCAAAGCTAGTCTCCGGTAATCGCATCATGATGCGCGTCTGGAACCGCAACTTGGATGTGCCCGGTCTGGGAGACGTATTGATGGACAAGATAACATTCACTGAATAACACCATATCAACATGAGAAAACTGGAAAGTACATAACGCGCTATAGTAAAGTGCACAAGCCAATGCACATTACTATTTCAGTCCCTCCATGTCAATGTCGTACACCATTGGCTCTAACTTGGTGTGTTGCAGGAATATCGCCATGTAAATCGGCAGATAGACAATCTTTCCTGACTGTCTAACATTGCCGTTGCAGAAGACGTACGCCAAAGGAATAGCATAGTCTGTATTCGCCATGACGTTTGTGAGGGCGTTATGGCGCTCATAATCCTTACCAGACTTCACCTCAATAGGTACGGTATGTCCGCCAGTTTCTATGACAAAATCCAACTCGCCCTGCCGCTTACTGTTGAAATAATTCGGGATCATACTGGGAAATGTCCAGCTTGTAGAGTTTGATTATTGCTGCCTGCTCGTCCATCATGTCACGCAGGTTATGCGTGTCGATATATTTCTGAACAGCTGCAGGCATACCTCCTACTACCAAGTAAAGTCGGAACAGCTGCATCATACGACTGTGTATGACATTATCAACGGGGGTATGGCTTGAGAAGCACTGCTGTAAAGTCTCCATAATCCTTGGCGCCGTTCCCAGTGCGTTGGCAAATTCCTCGAAGTCTATCGGAAACATTGTTGTGATGTCCATATTGCCTACCGGTGCGGACGAAAGACCTTTCAGTTCCACACCCAACAGTGAGCCGCTGAGAATATAGCGGTAGCTGCCATCGTCAACGAGGAATTTTATAGCAGTCACTATCTCAGGACATTTCTGTACCTCGTCGAAAAAGACAAGGGTCTTGCCTGTTATCAATGGCTTGTCAGTGAATGCGCTGAGACGCAACAGTATGGTGTCGCTGTCAGCAGCATTCTTGAAGATGGTAACAGCCTCGGGAGTCTTGATGAAGTTTATCTCAATGAAGCTATCGAAGTGGGCGTTGCCGAACCTTCTGATTGAGTAAGTCTTGCCTACCTGCCTTGCACCGTCTACGAGCAGAGCCTTGTTGCTGGTCTCATAGAAATGCTCAATGTACGAGTTTATTTTTCGTGTTATCATGAGCTTGTCCGTTTTTCCAAGGCAAAATTAGGTGTTTTTGTCCGTTTTTCCAAGC
>ULNB01039098.1_pt1 | contig 25061 bp, 22 predicted proteins | sample 1951811 | NCBI WGS metagenome assembly ULNB01 (sample SAMEA4835566, study PRJEB28245) | human gut metagenome | biome: gut microbiome; material: fecal sample | place: Denmark | collected 2008
ACAAAATATTTCTTAAACTTGCAAGAAAATACGGGAAAAAGTATATTCACCGCCATTCCGATAATTTGTGGCTAATCATCCGAGTATAAAGTCTAACGTTGCACGGCATCTTGACAACCGTGCAACATTAGACTTTCTTTCTGCATGTAGGCATAACGACATGCTTGGTCCTGATCGTTAAAGGGACTATTTCTTCATATAGGGGTCGGTGCCGAGCACGGTCTTAGCCAGGCGCTTGGTCTTGTCGCGCAGGGCATCCATGTCGCATCCCACCTTGTCGTAGCATACGACGACACCCATACGGCGACCCACATGAGCCACGGGCTTGCCGAAGATGCGAACACGGGCGCTATCCTCATGGCAAACATCCTCTAAGTGGTAGTCTAAGGGCTGGTCTGACTCCACTGGAGAAAGGATGACGGCAGAGGCTCCGCTGTGCTCTAAATGGATCGCGGGGATGTCTAATCCCATCACGGCGCGGAAGTGCAGCTCAAACTCGCTGAAGTTTGTGCTGTGGCTCAGCGTTACCATGCCCGTGTCGTGCGGACGCGGACTGAGCTCGGAGAAGATCACCTCTCCCTGCTTGGTGAGAAAGAACTCCACGCCCCAGATGCCATAACCCGTCAGGGCTTTCGTTACCTCGGCTGCGATATGCTGTGCCTGCCTCAAGGCCTCATCGCTGATGGAGTAGGGCTGCCAGCTCTCTCGGTAATCCCCACCTTTCTGGACATGTCCTATCGGAGGGCAGAAGAGCGTGGGACCATTCTTCTGGGTAATGGTCAGCAAGGTAAACTCCGACTGGAAGTCGATGAACTCCTCGATGATCACCTCTTTCACGTCACCGCGCCCTTCCTCCATGGCATCGCGGTAAGCCTCCTGCAGTTCGTCGTCGTTGTAGACATAGCTTTGTCCATGTCCGCTGGAACTCATCAAGGGCTTGACCACGCAAGGAAATCCGATCTCATCGGCTGCTTTCTTGAACTCGTCATAAGTCTTGGCGTAAAAGTATTTCGCCGTTCTCAGTCCTAATTCCTTCGCTGCTAAGTCGCGGATTGCCCGGCGGTTCATCGTATAGTTGACTGCACGTGCGCTTGGGACCACCTGAATACCTTCCTTTTCGTACTCAAACAGGCGTTCTGTGCGGATCGCCTCGATCTCAGGGACGATCAGGTCAGGATGGTGCTTCTTGACGGCTGCATCCATGGCATCCCCGTCCAACATGTTGAAAATCTCACGCTCATCGGCAACCTGCATGGCAGGGGCATTGTCATAACGGTCACATGCGATGACATATTGACCCGCACGCTTGGCGGCGATCGCAAATTCCTTGCCCAGTTCTCCTGAGCCTAACAGTAAAATTCTTTTCATTTTCCTTCTTATTTTATCCCTTGCGTCTTAGGATTGGCAAGGGCGATGACCTCACAGTCGGTAAATTTCTTTCCGTCGATCGTAAGACGGACGATCGTGCGGTCGGTCTGCCATCCTTGTAATCCTGCAGCTCCGGGATTGATATGGAGCAAGTTTAACTCTTTATCGTATTTGACCTTTAGGATATGGGAATGCCCACTGATGAATAATTGCGGGGGATCCTTGAGGATGGAATCCCGAATGGAAGGGTCATATTTCCCTGGATATCCCCCGATATGTTTCATGAGCACGTTGACATCCTCGCACCTAAAGCGCAGAATCTCACTAAACCTGTGTCGGATATCTCCGTCATCAATATTGCCATAGACAGCCCGAAGAGGTCGGAATGCCGCTAATTTGTCAGCTACTTCTGCCGAGCCGATGTCACCGGCGTGCCAGATCTCGTCGCAAGGCTCAAAGTAGGTCAGGTATTTGTCGTCCCAATAGCCATGGGTATCACTGATAATTCCTATTGTTTTCATGGTCAGTCAAATCTTTTCTTAATAAATTCCACGAGGAAAGACTCTGTTTCCTCTATCCCGAGGATACTGGAGTTGATGCAAAGGTCATAGCTGGAGCTATCCCCCCATTTCTTCCCTGTATAGTAATTGTAGTAAGAAGAGCGTTCGTTCTCCTTGGCATGAATGTATTTCTTCGCCTGTTCTGGCTGCAGGTGAAGTCGTTCTCCGACAGCCTTGATCCTGTCTTCTATCCTTGCCGTGATGAAGATGCTGATCGTATTGTCAAAGTCGCGGAGGATGTAATCAGCGGTACGGCCAACAAAGACACAGTTGCCTTCAGTGGCGGCTTTCCGGATTGCGTCGCTCTGGAACTGGAACAAGCTTTCTTGAGAGAAATTATTCTGGTAGAAGTTGTTGTCTCCCATCATGGGGATATGGAAATGGAAGAGCGATTGGGCGAACCCTTTCTGTTCGTCATGCTCTTCGAAGAATTTCTCGCAGAAGCCACTTTCCTTGGCAGCGAGATTCAGAAGCTCCTTGTCATAGAACTTACACCCGAAGTCCTTGGCTAACATCTTGGCAATAGCCAGTCCGCCACTTCCTACTTGTCTTCCTATGTTAATAATGATTCCTGGATGATTCATGGTTTCAAGTTGTTATGTTGACGTTTGAATTTTCTCATATAGACAAAGATGGTATATGCCGTTACGATCGATGCCGTAGCATCAGAGACTGGCATGGAAGCCCAGACCCCGCTCAGTCCAAAGAATTTAGGCAGGACGGCTAATGCTGGGATCAGAAACAGCAGTTGCCTGGATAGGGAGAGGAAAATACTGATCTTGACTTTCCCAATGCATTGGAAGAAATTAGTGATCACCATTTGGAAACCAATGATGGGGAACATCATCGTGACGATCCTGAGTCCGTTAATGGATAGGTTGATCAGCGTTTGGTTCACCGTAAAGAGCCTCACGCAATAGTATGGAAAGAAAATGGCGATCAGCCAACCTGTGATCATGATGCAGGTTGCCGCAATGATCGATAGGTTCAGAACTCTCATCATCCTGTCTAATTGTTGGGATCCATAGTTGTACCCTGCGATAGGTTGCATCCCTTGATTGACACCCATGACGAACATGACGAAGATGAATGCGATCTTATTGGCAATGCCATAGGCACCCACCGCCATGTCACCCCCATATCTTACCAATTGGTTGTTGATAAAGATGACAACGATGCAGGAGCATACATTCATGGCAAAAGGAGAGATGCCAATGCCAATGATATTCTTGACCAAGGCTGCCCTTAACTTGTAGATGCCCCGTCTGAAGTGCAATAATTCCTTGGGGTTGGCAAAGATACGGAATTGCCATATCAGGGCCATGAGTTGTGCCAAGACCGTGGCGTAGGCTGCCCCTTGGATTCCCAAGTGGAGGGGCCAGATGAAGATCGGGTCAAGGATGGCGTTGATGACGACAGTGAATATGGTGGCATACATGGCCTGACGGGGCTTGCTGGCTGCCCTGAGTACTGCGTTCAACCCAAAGTAAAGATGGGTCACCACATTGCCCACCAGGATGATCACCATATAGTCCCTGGCATAAGGGATGGTCTGGTCGCTTGCGCCGAAGAACCGGAGAATAGGGTCGAGGAAGACCAGGCAGACAATACTGAAGGCAAGTCCAATTAAGATGTTCAGAGTAAGCGTGTTCCCTAAGATATTTTCTGCAGTGTCGTAGTCCTTTTGCCCTAATTTGACGGAAATGAAAGTGGATGCTCCCACGCCAATGGCAGCCCCAAAGGCACCGGAAAGGTTCATGAATGGGAAGGTAATCGCTAACCCCGAGATGGCCATGGCACCCACTCCTTGCCCGATGAAGATACTGTCCACCATATTGTATAAGGAAGACGCAGTCATCGCAATGATTGCTGGAATGGCATATTGCATCAGCAGTTTGCCTACCGGTTGGGTGCCTAAAGCTAAGGTAGCTTGTTTGTTGTCCATAGATTCTCTCGTTTATGAATGCAAAATTAATAAAAATATCTGGCTTCTTTACCCATTGGTCATAAAAAGATGTTGATAATTTGGACTTTCCATCCAATTGTATTACTTTTGCACACACGAAAGAAATCTGATGAAGAGGTATTTGCTTATATTACTAACCTTTGTCATGAGTGCGTCAACCTATGCAAAAGTGAATGACGTACAGATGGTTTCGTACCCTGGCGGCAAGTGCTATCTATATCGCTTATACCTGAAGGACAAGGTGGGATCACCTTATTCTTTCAGCCATCCCCGTGATTTTCTCTCGGAACGCTCTTTGTTGCGTAGGCAACGTCAGCATTTGACATTGGACAGTTCCGACCTTCCGGTATCCAAGTTGTATTTGGATGCCATTGCAGATGCTGGGCTGCAGGTCGTCTGCAAGAGCAAATGGAACAACACGGTATTAGTGCGCAGCAGGCATCAGAATGTGGCGGGGAAGGTGAAGCAGTTGCCGTTCGTAAAGAAGGTGATGTTGGTGTTTTCTTCCCCAGACTCGATCAGCGCCAGCAAACGGTCTAATTTCCACAAGGAGTTAAACCGTTGGGATACTTCGGCGACGGACGAGTATGGGATGGCGACCGACCAGGTGATTTCCTTAGATGGGATCAAGTTGCATCATGCTGGGTTTAGGGGCGAAGGGATGTGGATCGCCGTGTTGGATGGAGGATTCATGAACGTGGACAAGATACCTGCTTTTCAAAATACGAAGATCCTGGGCACGAAGGACTTTGTTTATCCTCGGTCCAAGGATATCTTTAAGGAGATGGACCATGGGACGATGGTTTTCTCAACCATGGCGGCTGATATCCCGAATGCTTATATAGGAACGGCGCCCAAGGCATCTTATTTCCTCTTGCGTTGTGAGGATCATGATACGGAGAGTCAGGCAGAAGAGGACTATTGGGCAGCGGCGGCAGAATATGCAGATTCCGTGGGCGTAGATCTCATCAACTCCTCCTTGGGATACCATGATTTCGATGATAAGTCGACTAACCATAAATACAGGGAATTGGATGGTGAGCAGGCACTGATCTCACATTCCGCATCGATGCTTGCCAACAAGGGAATCGTCTTGGTCAACAGTGCTGGGAATGATGGCATGGGTACCTGGAAAAAGATTAATTTCCCTGCAGATGCACGTGACATGATCACCGTGGGATCCATTAGCCCTAATGGCGTGAATGCGGCTTTCTGTGCTGTGGGACCTACTGCTGATGGCAGGGTCAAGCCGGATGTCATGGCATACGGGAGCCCGGCTACTGTCATTACGGGAAGAGGGACCATCATCAATGATATGGGTACTTCTTTCTCCGCCCCATTGGTAACGGGGTTGATCGCTTGCCTTTGGGAAGCTCTTCCCCATAAGACCGCGCTTGAGATGATCGACCTGGTGCGCCAGTCGGGAAGCCAATACACGACTCCTGACAATGTCTATGGCTATGGCGTCCCTGATTTCTGGAAGGCTTATATCGTAGGGAAGACAAATGAACATCAGAAATGAGAGACGCATTTACGCTTTTTGAACTGAACGAGATGGTTCGGCAGGTCTTGGAGACAGGCATGCCCGATGAATACTGGGTGGAAGCAGAACTGTCAGAGGTCCGCGAGGTGCGTGGGCATTGCTATATGGAGCTGATCCAGAAGGATGAGCACAGTCATACGCCTATCGCAAAGGCATCCGCTAAGTGTTGGAGTAGGCAATGGATGTTGATTCGCCCGTATTTTGAGCGGATGACAGGTCAGCGACTGCATGCGGGCCTTAAGGTATTGCTGAAGGTTGTTGTCAATTTCCATGAGGCGTATGGATTCTCCTGGATCGTCGTGGATATCGATCCCACCTACACCATGGGTGACATGGCAAGGAAAAGGCTGGAGATTATCCAGAAGCTGAAAGAGGAAGGGGTCTTTGACATGCAGAAAGAATTGGTGATCCCGATGTTCGCTCAGAGGATAGCCGTGATCTCCAGCGCGAATGCGGCAGGCTATGGGGATTTCTGCAATCAGCTGTCGGACAATGAATATGGCTATCTGTTCTCGACCCAGCTCTTTCCAGCCATCATGCAGGGTGAGCAGGTGGAAGGGAGCGTGATCGCGGCATTGAATCAGATCAACCGCCAAGCAGACCATTTTGACGTGGTGGTCATCATCCGCGGAGGAGGGGCTACGAGTGATCTGAGTGGTTTTGATACCTTTGACTTGGCAGAGAACGTGGCGAATTTCCCCTTGCCCATTATCACCGGGATTGGTCATGAGCGGGATGAGAGCGTACTCGACTTGGTGGCCAACACCCCACTGAAGACCCCGACTGCCGTTGCCGCTTTCTTGATCGACCATTTGGCAGCGGTAGACGAAAGGATAGAAGAGGCGCGCCAGTCCATCGCAGATATCGTCAAGCGGAGAATGGATACGGAAAAGCTCCGCCTTAATAAGTTGGCGGAGAAAATCCCATTGCTCTTTTCTGTCGTCAAAACCCAGAGAATCAATGATGTGGATGCTCTTCTAACGAAGTTGATTCATCTGATGGGAGACCGGATAACGGCTGAACGGTATCACCTTTCCATGTTGCAAGGCAGGCTGAAGCCTGCTGCTGATAAGCGCTTGATGGAACAGGATCACCGTGTCACCTTGCTGGAGCAAAAGGCCTTGGCCTTGGATCCAGGACGGTTGCTGAAAAAAGGCTATAGTATCACCCTGTTCCAGGGCAAGGCGGTGCGAGATGCCGCCACCTTGAGGAAAGGGGATGAGATCGTGACAAAGTTGGGAAAAGGATCAGTAAAATCAATCATATCATGACAAAGGAGATAAAATACGAAGAGGCGATGCGCCAGCTGGAGTCCATCGTTACCAAAATGGAAAATGGCGACTTGGATCTTGATGAGATGGGGGAGCAATTGAAAAAGGCACAACAACTCGTCAAACTCCTGAAGGCAAAGCTCACCAAGACAGACCAGGAGATCCGCAAGATCTTCGAGGGAGATGAGAAGTAAGTGACCCGCCCATCCGATACAGGGGGTGGATGAAACGAGGAGAGTCCTTTTAAGAGCTTGAGAATCATTGAAAAGTTTGCATTTTTAGGACAAAATAGTTGCAAATTAACAATATAATTAGTAATTTTGCGCTAATTTATAAGGTATAACATTTAAAGTATTAGTTATGAAAGACTTAGATTGGGCGAATTTATCATTCGGTTATCAAAGGACGGATTATAATGTTCGCTGTTACTATCGTGATGGGAAATGGGGCGAGGTAGAAGTTTGCTCCGAAGAATATCTGATGTTGCACATGGCAGCCACTTGCCTGCATTACGGTCAGGAAGCTTTCGAAGGACTGAAGGCTTATCGTTGCCCAGACGGGAAGGTACGCATTTTCCGAGTTGAAGACAATGCAGCACGCCTGCAGAGCACCTGCCGTGGGATCGTCATGCCAGAAGTTCCGACTGAACTTTTTGTCGAGATGGTCAAGAAGGTGGTTCGCTTGAACCAGGAATGGATTCCTACCTATGAGAGTGGAGCAACTTTGTATATTCGCCCATTGCTGATTGGTACCAGTGCCCAGGTAGGCGTGCACCCCTCTAAGGATTATTGCTTCCTGATCTTCGTCACCCCAGTCGGTCCTTATTTTAAGGGCGGTTTTGCTTGCAATAAGTATGCGATCATCCGCGATTATGACCGTGCTGCTCCTTTAGGGACGGGCATTTATAAGGTAGGAGGAAACTATGCTGCTTCCTTGAAAGCCCATACGATTGCAGCAAGCAAGGGCTATGGAAGCGAGTTCTACCTCGATTCGAAGGAGAAAAAATATGTGGATGAGTGTGGCGCAGCCAACTTCTTTGGCATCAAGAACAATACATACGTAACCCCGAAGTCTACTTCTATCCTGCCTTCAATTACCAATAAGAGCCTGATGCAAATTGCTGAAGATTTAGGCTTGAAGGTTGAGCGTCGCCAGATCCCAGTTACAGAGCTTTCTACCTTTGAGGAAGCAGGTGCCTGTGGTACGGCTGCTGTGATCTCGCCGATCTCGGAACTTGATGATCTTGATACGGGCGAGAAATACAGATTCGGTGACCAGCCAGGACCTTGGTCTACTAAGTTGTATCATACACTGCGTGGGATCCAGTATGGAACCATAGAAGATAAGCATGGATGGACAACGGTAGTGATCGAGTAAAGACCATTCCTAACCATAGAAAAAGAATACCCGTCAACGCATAATCGGCGGGTATTCTTTTTGTCCTTTGGAAATTATTCCTTACTTTTGCAAGTAAATTCAAGTAAGATGAGCAAAGGAAAATTACAGAAGTTTGCTGAAATGGAGACCTTCAGCAATGTGTTTCAATATCCTTTTTCCGTGATAGACAATGTCCCCTTTACCATGCAAGGGCATTGGCGTGAAGACTATTTCCACAATGACCATCCCATTGTCTTGGAATTAGGTTGCGGGAAAGGCGAGTATACGGTGGGACTTGCGCGACTGTACCCTCAGATGAACTTCATTGGCGTAGATATCAAAGGTGCCAGAATGTACACGGGTGCCAAGCAGGCCTTGGAAGAAGGACTGGGAAATGTGGCTTTCTTGCGTACAAACATAGAGATCATTGATCGTTTCTTTTCTGAAGATGAAGTCCAGGAAATTTGGCTTACCTTCAGTGATCCTCAGATGAAAAATGCCCATAAGCGGCTGACGAGTACTTTCTTCATGGATCGTTATCGGCATTTCCTTGTGGATGGCGGGGTGATTCATTTGAAAACTGACAGTAATTTCCTCTTTACTTATACTTCCTATATGGTGGAAAAGAACCATCTTCCCCTCTTGTTCCACACTCAAGACTTGTACCATTCCCCATTATCAGAAGTGGATAGCAAGTTGTTGACCATCCAGACTTACTATGAGTCGATGTGGATGGAGCGGGGACTGAACATCAAATACATGAAGTTCCAGTTGCCCAAGGAAGGACAGTTGACAGAACCGGAAGTCGATATACCCCTGGATGACTACCGCAGCTATCATCGCCCCAAACGAAGCGGATTGTCAACAAGCAGGTAGGCTTGCTCCTTTCCCCTCCTTTCCATGGGAAGCGTATGTCCCGATTCTGGGAAGAAGGGCGATGCTGCCTTCTCCCTATAAGGCCGACTGGATGGGAAACATGTAGAACTGTCGGTCGGGATTGAAGTCAACCATCCATTGGTCGATAATAATATGGTCATCCAAGGCCTTGATCGTCAGCTGGTGGTCTCCTCTCGTCAAATTGACCATTGTGTTCTTGACGGCTTGTCCCCTGAGGACATTTTGCTTCCATTGTTCCGACCGGAAAGGCTCTTTCAGGGAGAAGATGACAGGCTTCTGCCCGTCAATGCTCACTGCAACCCTGATGTCTCCGCTGTCATAGGGCTGTGTGGGGATCAAGGCTGTGCGCAGCATGGCTGTCCCTTCCTGATCGACATGGAACCTGTAGGTAAGGCTGTCATTCTTAGGAAGCGCGATGGCCTTCATGCTATGCCCTAACATGTCAATGGCTTTTGCCCCAGCCGAAGCTGCTTGGTAATTGCATGCGTTGCCCACGATACAGTCGTCTTTAGGATGCTGGATCTCATCATCAAAGATGTCTTCGTTGCCATATTTCCGGATTTCCTCTTCTGATAGCTTGTCAGGGAGCGTGGGATAGCGGAAAACGGGGAGGTCTCTTGGCGCAAAGCTCATCAGGTCCTTCCATTTTCCCCCAGACATCTGGTGGTTGTAATAATCCGTCATCGCCTGTATTTCCCGGAAAGCTTTGACGCTCTTCGCTGCGGAGGCCAATGCTTCCTTGTCATGATGGAACGACTGGGGCCGGGCAATATGCCTGGCTTCCTGAGCTTCAAGTTCTTTCATCGCCATGTCCGCAGCCATGTAGACCGGGTATTTGATGGCTGCATAGAAGGCATCTTTCAATGCCGGTCTCACGGTCTTTTCCGCTTCATCTACTTTCTCCTTTAGTCCTTCATAGTCAGCAAGGTATTCTTCTAATTCATTTCCAAAGGCATCAGGATTAAATTCCGTGTCTTGGACAGGGGTGATGCCATCCTGCCCCTTTTTCTCATCGACTTCAACTTGTGACCATCCCATGAACTCCGGTTTGCGGATACCGGTCAATCGATAGTATTCCGTCATGATCGGCAACAGCTTCTGTCCTGTTGTGGTGCCAAATTGCTGGCATAACCAGTTACGTAGGTGTTCTTGGACAGTATTTGCTGATACGGAGTTGATGTTCCATGCCATGTCTAAGAAGAGAGACAGTCCATAGGCGGCAACCTTAGGGTCATGGACGTTCACGATCCACATCTTCCGGGCTTGATGATCATAGGCTGTCTTCATCTCATGATAGATCAATCCTGGTTGCGTGGTCGCCAGCCACAGGTAGTCATGAGGGCGTCCCCAATAGCTCAGATGGTAGTAGACGCCACTGCCTCCTTGGCGCTTTTGCTGCTCTTGGTCTGACAGCCGGGTAAGATACCCATAGTTGTCATCGCACCACATCAGCATGACATCGTCGGGAACTTTTAGACCGTTTTCATAGATTTGCAATACTTCCTTATAGGGAACGAATATTTGGGGAACCTCTTTCAGGTTCTTGTTGACATAAGTATGCAGAAGCTTCCGTTGGTCGTTGATGACTTGTTGCAAGGCATCTGTCTTCTGCTGTAAGGTATGGACGCCTTCCATGCTATCGTCATGGATACCCCTCATGCCAAGTGTGTAGATCGCATCAATGCCTTGTGTCTCCTTCAAGCGCTCCGCCCAGTATTCCTGGATATTCTTCTTGTTCGTGAGGTAGTTGAAGGGACCTCGCTGCTTCACGTCCCATTCCCCGACATTGTTCCTCAGAAGAGGCTCGCAATGAGAGGTCCCAATATACATTCCGCAACTGTCAGCGACCTGTAGGTTCCCTTTGACAGAAAAGAATGGCGTTGTCCCTGGATGCATGGCAGGCCATATCGTGTTCGCCCGCAGGCGAAGAAGCAACTCAAATATCTTTTTGTAAGTTCTTGGTCCGATGGCACCTTCCCGTAGGTGCTTGTCCATCATCGTATGGCTCCAGCATCGGGTGCTCCAGTCTTCGTCGTTGAGGAACATGCCCCGGTATTTTACGGATGGCCACTGCATAGAAACAAACCCTTGGCTGATGGCAAGGCGGTTTTTGTGGGCTGGTCGGATATCTCCCCACCATATCCAAGGTGATACACCCGCCATCCGAGACAGTTCCAAGATCCCGTAAGCCGTGCCCCTCCCATTGCTTCCGATGATCCCGATCTTCCCTTGATAAACTCCAATGTAGAAAGCATCCTCCCGCGTGATGATCTTGTGGAAGGGGAGTCCGGTCTTTTCTAAGATCTTGAAAGACTTGTTGTCAAGTTGGTCCAATTGGAAAACTTGGATGGTGCCATTATGGTGGGACATTGCTTTCTTCCCGGTGACGGCTTTCATGTCATTGGAAAACATGTCCAAGGCTATGTCCACGACAGGAGCACACTTGCCCACGACTTGGTAGGTGACATGCCCAGACCCGTTATACCATACTACATCCGATGCCCTGAGGCAAGAGAAGCAACCCAAGAAGAATAATGTGATGAGATATTTTGATTTCATGAATGTTATAGATTGATACTTTGCAACTGTAAAGGTACATAATAAAATTGAGCTGGACAACATTCGTAACATTTTATTTGTGTTTTTATTAAATTATAGCTAATTTTGCAGCAAGATAAAAAAAGATACATGATGACATTATATCCTAAATTGATAACAGATGCATTGGCAACCGTCATTTATCCAGGCACGAAGAAGAGCCTGATAGAGAGCGAGATGGTTGCTGATAATATTCGCATAGATGGAATGAGCGTGTCTTTCTCCTTGATTTTCCCAAGGGATACGGATCCTTTCCTGAAGTCGACGGTGAAAGCTGCTGAGGCAGCCATTCATTATCATATCAGCAAAGACGTGGAGGTGCATATCACCTTGGAATATAAGTCAGCTCCTCGTCCGGCAGTAGGGAAGCTCCTGCCCCATGTGAAGAATATCATTGCGGTCAGCTCTGGCAAAGGTGGGGTAGGAAAGAGTACCGTGGCAGCCAACTTGGCGATTGCCTTGGCACGATTAGGCTATAAGGTAGGCTTGTTGGATGCTGATATCTTTGGTCCTTCTGTCCCCAAGATGTTCCATGTTGAGGGCGAACGTCCTTATGCGGTTACCGTGGAGGGTAGGGATTTGATTGAGCCGATTGAAAAGTATGGCATCAAATTACTGAGTATTGGCTTTTTTGTCGATCCTGACACGGCAACACTATGGCGCGGTGGAATGGCATCGAATGCCTTGAAGCAGCTTATTGCGGATGCAGACTGGGGCGACTTGGATTATTTCATCCTCGATACACCTCCCGGCACGAGTGACATTCATCTGACGTTGCTCCAGACACTTGCCATCACGGGTGCCGTGATTGTCAGCACTCCTCAGAAAGTAGCGTTGGCAGATGCCCGTAAAGGCATTGACATGTATCGCAATGATAAGGTGAACGTTCCGATCCTTGGACTGGTAGAGAATATGGCGTGGTTTACTCCAGCAGAGCTGCCTGACCATAAGTATTATATCTTTGGCAAGGATGGATGCCGTAACTTAGCGAAAGAAATGGATTGCCCGTTGTTGGCCCAGATACCAATTGTCCAAAGTATCTGTGAGAGTGGGGATGCCGGGGAGCCAGCAGCCTTAGATGCCAATACGGTGACAGGACAGGCTTTCTTGAGTCTGGCACAGTCTGTGGTGACCGTTGTCAACCGTAGGAACAAAGAACAGGCACCTACGAAAATCGTAGAGATTACGGAGAAGTAGTTGAGATTATAAAGAACGGATCAGCTCGTCAAATTGGCGGGCTCCTCCTGTTTGATGGAATATCTTGCTGAGTAGGCGAACACGCATGTTCGTGATGGATTGAGGGGATGAATCCGTCAGGACGGAGATTTCTGATGGAATGAACCTCAGTCGGATGAGCATACAGATGTTCATCTCTTTGGCGTTGATATTGCCTTTGGATAATAGTTTCGTGAAGAATGCAGGATGAAGATGATGTAATATTTGGCGTAGTTCATGCCAATCCGTGGACGTAGCTTCTTTCCCTCGGGCGGCAAGGCTGTGCAGATGAATGACAATTTCTGCATCCATTAGAGTCTCTTCCATATTCCATTGGTCAGGTTGCTGCCGGTCGTCTTGGTATTCTGACAGCTTCTCCTGCAAGTGGGTGATCTCCTTGATCTTTTCCTGGATCAATAGTTGGTTCTGTTGCCGTTCTCTTTGCAATTGTGAAAGCTCGGCTTTCATGTTACGGTATTTCCTCAGGTCGGAGATGTATTGGGTGTTAATCTTTTCAATTAGGTGATGATATTTCCGGATCCTCCTCTTGTGGGAGAGGATAAACAGAATGATCAGCAGGACCAATATCCCAATCATACCCATGAGGAGGATCATCTTGTGGTGGTTCTTTTGGTCGTTGATTTCCTCATCATAGTCTGATTGCAATTTTGTCAATTGCGCTACATCCACTTCACTTCGGTGATCGTATGTGTCATTCAGCCTTTCACTTAAGTCGATGAGTGCCTTGGTATTCCCGTGTTCCCGGAAGTACTTAATGAGTTTTTGATAGCAATGGATATTGGTAGTATACGTCTTTGCCCCGAGGGCATCGTACCAATAGCGGACAGCCAACGCTTTCTTGCCTTCCATTTCGTATAAGTCTCCGAGTAGCATGGAGGTTTCAGGTAGGTATTTTATCCCCTCCGCTTTCTTCAAGCAAGAAAGGGCTTCTTTTCTTCTTTTGTTTTCTAAAAGGTATCTCCCCATGTTATTCAGGATTTCCGCCTTGGCATCCGTCTTGTCCATCAGGGGAATGCACTGCATGATGTAGCGTTGGAAGCTATCTTTTTTTCCCATATTATAATAAGTGGTTGCTAAGAAGTTAAGATCCCTGCCATAATGATTCATGTTATATGACTGCTTGCTGATTTCTATAGCTCTTTGAGCGTATCTCAGAGCAAACTCGTTGATCCCAGCAGCCATGTTGGCGATGCTTAGGTTTGTATAGATTTCACGAAGGATATTTTTATCTTTCCCTTTCACGGCTAAAGCTTCTGCCTTCTTTAGATATAGGACTGCTTCTCGTTGGTTGTCAAAGTCGAGATAGGTGATACCATGGTGCAGATAGGCAAGTATGAGGTTTTTCTTATCATCCGTGTCTTCAAAATATTTTTCGCTGATCCGGATCATGGAATCATTTTCCGTGTATAGTCCTATTTGGTGCAGGGCTTCTACATAATAAAGATTATATAAGGCAGAGTCGCATCTTGTCTCTAACTCGTAAGGAGAAAGACTGTCCAAAATAAGGAAGACAGAATATGGGTCATTAGCGATGGCATTCTGTGCCATCGCTAACTTAGTCTCTATCGGCCTTTGTTGAGAACAACCAATAAGGCAAAAGATAAGGGAGAGTATCAAGGGCAAGACTTTCATGCACAGCCCTTATTTCAGAAGGAATCTGATGGGAAGATGATAAGATACGCGAACCGGTTTGCCTTTCATCGTTCCGGGAGTCCATTTTCCCATAGCCTTAACGACCCTCATAGCCTCGGCGTCTAAAAGGGGATGTACAGCCTGGGCGACTTTAACATTAGAGACAGATCCATCTTTTTCGATGATTAATTTAATGGTAACCGTTCCTTGTATTTTTTTCTTTATGGCTTCCTCTGGGTATCTTACATTTTCACAAAGGTACGCCATGAGATCAGACATGCCGTTCTTATATTTGGGCATCACTTCTACTACATCATATATACGATCTTTCGATTGCTCGAGAAATATTGGAGATGTTTCTCCCTTTGCTTGGACATACACAGATGACAAGGATAATAATACCGCCATTGCCACCATCATCATTTTCGCTTTCATACTTCTTGTTGTTTTAATGTTAGACATGTTATTTTATCCGGACATTGCAAAAATAGAAAAGTATGTGCAAAGTCGCAAGCGATTTATTACATGAAATTACACGGAAGCACCAATTTTCCGCAAAGAACCATGAAAGGCCTATTCCTCCGTTGCTGTTGGAAGAACAGTCATCGTCCCTGAGGCTTTCTTGGCAGCTTTTGCCCTTTCTGCCTTTTCTCTCAAGGAGTGGATATGATCTAACGCATGCTTCTTTGCCATGTTCAATTGGAAACGGTACACAGCACATGTCAACAGGAAGTAGACCAGCGTTTGTATCCAAAGGGCTTGATACTCAATCTGCACGTCACTGAGGTTGGCACCCATCGTATTCAACCGTATAAAAGCCCTCATGCCGAATGTGGATGGGAAGAAACAAGCGACTGCCTGCCACACTCCAGGCATATTGGCCTGTGGCCATGATACGCCAGACATAAACAAAAGTGGGACGGATGTGAAGACAACGAGTAACATGACATTCTCACGATAGCGGATGGTGCAAGAGATCATCATCCCAAAGAAGATCGTGGCTAATAAGAAAGGTACCATGATGGCGACACATTCGCTAAACGAGATGAGATGGACAAAGCCGAATAACTTGGGGATGATCATGACAACCCATGCCGCCATGATACAATAGATCATGAAATAGCACATGGATTTCCCTATCACGATACGGAACAATCCATTATAATGCTTGCTCGTAGGTATCAGGTCCTGGTATCGGTTGTTCTCCCGTGCCGTACCTGCTGCAAGACCAATTCCTAACAGTAACGTCTGATGCAGAATCAGGATGAGCACTCCGGGTATGATAAAGTCGCCATACCCCGTTGTACTGTTGAAGATGGGCACATCATCATAGTCGAGCGGCTTGGTGGTTACTTCATCCTCACGGTCAGTGAAATTCTGGGATTGTGGGATTTGGATGTGCGCATTCATTCCCGAGGAGACCGCTACCGTGGTCTGGTAAATCGCCTTGTAATATAGCATAATCGCCATGTCGCAATAAACGCTGACAACAGCCTGCTCGTGGCGGACGACTTTACGTTGGAAGTCGCCCGGAATGTAGATGATGCCTTTGACCACTTGCTTCCCGACTAAGTTCTTGGCTTCCTCTAAATTATTACAATAATAAGCCACCTTGACATCAGGAGCAGCATCAACTTTGCGTACAAATTCACGGCTCATATCACTCTTTGATTGGTCAATGACCGCCACAGGAACGTTCCTTACCACCTGATTGTTATAGATCCAAGAATAGAGAACGGGGTAGAATATAGGTACGAGAATAAAGAAAATCAGCACGCCTTCGTCTTTGAAGGAGTCCCTCATCTCGCGCGCCCAGATATAACAGCTATCTTGGATGCCTTCCTTGATTTTATATAATAAACTACCTTTTTCCATCTCTTATTATGGGATATAGATATATTCAAGCATTGCTTTACGAATGCGGTGTAACACTAATAGTGGCAGGAATGTGAAAATGATCAGCGCTGCGATATTACCCCATGCGTCCATGAGCGGATAGCCATTGAACACACATATTTGATAAACCATAAAATAATGGCGCATCGGAAAGAGCTGCGCAATTGCTTCGATTTCTGGATCCATGGCAGTAATAGGAAAGGCAGAACCCATGATAGAAAAGCTCAAGGCTGCCCAAAGTGAACAGATGCTCATTGACATTCGAAGGGATGGCATCATGCCAAAGGCGAAGATTCCAAAGCCTTCACCGGCAGTGACCGCTAACAGTCCCAATAACAATACCGTACCCACACCTCCGTAATGCGGGAACCCTTCTATCTGATAGATGTAAAACTGGTAAACGTAGAATATCGTTAGTAGGATCAGAAACTGTGGCAGCATCTTTCCCACTAATGCAACGACCACATTGTCGTCAGCCATTTTCATCCACTCCTTAGAGCGGTTAAACTTCAGTTCCGTACCAATGGAATATGCAGTAATCAAGAAAACGAATAACATGAGGATGGCGGGGCACAGAGCACAGGTCAGGTACACGTTATAGTTGATTTCCGGATTATTTAATGGGTGAAGGTCAATGGAGATAGGCTGAAGAAAAGTCTTGATCTCGTCAGGCGTTTTTCCTAAGGCAGAAAGCTTTGCAGAGCCTATTGCCGCAGAACCTAAGGTAGAAATTGTCTTCAAGTCCCTGAACAATAAGGAACCTGATGTTATAGATGCATCACTATAATAGAAAGAAATCTTAGGTTGGCGGTTGGCTAACAGGTCATCTGTCGTATGCTTCGGGAAATAGATGAATGCATAGATTTCATTCCGCTGGATCGCCTCACGGGCTTCATTCATATTCGTATAATGCCCCACAATCCTTGTGGTTTGGAAAGCATCCAATTTCCTGATTAGAGCCCGTGTCGTTGTCGTATTGTCTAAGTCGACAACCCCTACGGGCATGTTTTCTGGTTGACCTTCTTTCATCAATGAAGTAAAGAAAATCATGACGATGATCGGGAAGATCACCATGCAGAACAGGTATATTGGATTGTGCATCAATATACCACATTCCCTTTGTGCTATGCTCAGTATCTGTTTGAAGACCTTCATTCAGCCTATTCTTTGACAATCAATGACATTCCAGGGCGAAGGCCGTCAAACTTCTTCAACGGACGGGCTTTCACCTCAAAGGTCTTCAAGTCATACTGCCCGTTAGCCTTGGTAGCCTTCCATACCGCATACGCGCCTTCATCCTTGATATAGTAGACTTTCATTCTCAAGTCCTTATTGAAGGCAGGACAGAAAGCCGTGAAGGTGTCGCCTACCTTTAAGCCGTTCAGCTGATCCTCCCGGACATTGAAAGTGCCCCACATATCATCAAGAACAGAAATGCTCATGATGGGAGAGCCCATCCCAACTAATTCCCCAACCTTTGGGTAGATATCACTGACCTCTCCTTCCATGGTAGCGACTTGCACGGTTTCCTTCAGTAGGGATTTTACGACATCGACAGCACTTTTCGCTGCTTGTGCCTGTTTGGCAGCAGCCTCCTTTTCTTCGGTGCGGGCTCCATTCTTCGCCATCTCGTATTGACTTTGAGCAGCTTTCACTTGTGCTTCAGCCGCTTTGTATGCAGCAAAAGCCTCGTCTCGCTTCTGGGCTGTCATCACACCTTCATTGAAGAGGTTTTGGATACGGTTGTATGATTTCTTGGCGATGTCTCGTGCAGCTATTGCCTGTTGAACAAGTTGATAGGCACTTTGGATTTGTTCTTTCCGTGCTCCCTTGTCTGTCAGTTCACTTACGGCTTTTGCTGCCCCTTCCGTGGCCTCTGCCGCTTTTTGCTGGGCTGCCACTTCCGGGACTTCAAGAATGGCAAGGGTATCACCCACGTGTACATAATCGCCTTCTTTGACGCGGAGCTCAACAATACGTCCCGGCAGCTTGCTTGATACACGATATTCTGTTACATCGACTTCACCTTGAATGATCTCATCTTCTTTTCCAAGAGTGAAAAATCCAATGACGCCTACAATGGCTACTACTGCAGTGAATCCTAATACTGCAAGCAGAATGTTTGTATGTTGTGATTTTGCTGACATATTCTTTAAAATGATAATGTTCCAAGGGCCTTTTGGAGGTTCACCTGGCTTAGTTTAACATCTATTTCTGCATCTATCTTTTGTGTCATTGCCTCAACCCAGGCAGTCTGGGCAGCTATTACTTCCGTGGCTTGCATGACACCTTCCTTAAAGCCTAAGTTTGCACAACGGAGGTTTTCTTCAGCACTCTGTGTGTTCTTGCGTGCCATAGCCAACTTCTTATTGGCTTCTTTTACTTTAAACGCATCCTGGCTGACCTGCAGTTGTACCTTGTCACGGGCATCACTTAATTCCATCTCTGCAATTGTTGAGGCTGCTTTCGTAGCGGCAATCTTGTACCTTCCCTCTGACCAGTTCCAGACGGGAACAGTCACAGCAACTCCAATATGGAAATATCCACTGAATTTCCGCTCATATCCATTCAGGACATTTGGGTTTGAGATAAGGTATCCGCCTATGGCAGCAACTTTAGGAAGATACTCAGCGCGTATCAGTTTGGTATTCTGCCGACTGATATCAACCGTGTTTTGAAGCATTTTCAGTTCAGGACGATTGTCAATGGCAGTTTTCGTGTCCACATTATAGAGACCATCGGCAGTAGCGAGGTCCTGACGATTCTCATCCACAAGGGTAATATCCTCGTCCAAGGGAAGACCACAAAGCTGGCACAGGAGCATCTTGGAGAGCACGACTCCATCCTCCGCCTGTGTCTTTTGCATCTCTGCCTTATTGACTTCAACGTCTACTCGTAGCTTCTCCGCCTTAGTCGCAACACCTTGCTTTAACATTTTCTCTACATCCTCATCGAATTTCTTGACAAGTTTTAGATAGTTATCTGCGAGAGCTCTTTTTTGTTGGACAGATACAACTAACCAATAAGCTTGGTCAATGTCGTATAAAGTGGATTGGGTTTTTCTTTCTATATTATTGTCGGCAAGGTCTTCATTGATTTCTGCGATCTTGTTTGCAGCTGTAATCGCACCCCCCATGTAAATGGGTTGGCGAACCATTACATTTGCGACGAAAATATTACGCGTGTCAGTCCGGAAGGCATCACGTACTTTCTGCCCAGCTGCATTCAGTGCAGAACTCATAGATGTTCCCGCTTGGTTCAGAATGTTGCCCAAGAGTTGTGCCTGTCCTACCGTAATAACTCCTTTTTGTGCAAGATCAGTAATGATGGGACCTAAGTCATTGCTGATCTGCCCACCTACGTTTGAGCCGAAGTTGCTCAGGGCATTCTTCTGCTCTTTGCTTAAGAGAGAAATTTCCCGGCTTGTAAACTGATAGGCACCAGATGCGTCTACCTTTGGCAGATATTTGGTCTTTACTGCCTTCCTGGTGTTGATCGCAACGTCTTTGTTCAATTTGGATACGTTGAGCTGCTTGTTGTTGCGCAATGCCAATGCCCGGCAACTGTCAAGGCTCAAGACACGTTGTGCTTCTATTGGCACAACAGTACCCATTAGTATGAATATTGTGAATAGTTTCTTCATTATTTGAATGCAAAACTTCTTGATCCGATCATATTGCCATCAGCGAAGATGCTCACCTGGTAGGTTCCCTCAACAAGAGCCTGAGAGACATTCCAATACATGGTGACAGGAGTTTCCTGACCATCATATTCAATTCTCTTCATCATGGAACACTGCAACGAGCGGTTCTCATAAGTGAAAGATCCGCCTCCTCCCAGAAGAGTGCCGGTAGGGGACATGATCCTGACATAAATGTTCTTCATCCCACTGGCCGCTGTAACATTCTTTGTTAAGCTGAAACTCACTTGGATGCTCTTGCACTTACTCATGTCATGCGTCTTCTTTCCGCGTTTGTTCATGGCTGTCATGCTAATGCCTGTAGCATCCAATTGAGCCGCGATGGCTACTTTCTGCGCCAAGCCGGCTTTCTCGCTGTTTAATCCTTCGATTTGTCGGGTTGCCGCCTCATATTGCCCTTTCACCCTTGTGTTCTCCGCCGTCAAGTTCTGGTTGAGGCGATTCAAGGAGTCAATCTCCATGACATAACTGCGCAACACAGCACGGACAGTAGCCAGCTCTTTCTTCAATCTGGTGATCTCTGCTGCGTCTGTACTCTTGACATGCCTGAGTTCTTCCAATAAACGCTGGGTCTTATTCTGCTCATTTGTCAATTGTGCCACGATGGAGTCGTTGTTGATCTGGGTCTTCATTTCACTATACTGGTTGGCAAATTGCTGATATTCATTCTCCATTTCTTTTTTGTCAAGTTCAGCAAGTTCCTGCATAGCTTTATTCTCTTTCTTTTGCTTGTCAAGATTAAGCTTCAGATAGACAACTCCTCCTATTAACAATAGGGCGAGAATAATTAAAGGGATTATAATTTTCTTATTCATATTCGTAGCAATCGTACTTGTTTTAAACAGTTGCAAATTTAGAGTTTTTATCTCAAATGGCAAAAGAAAATAGGACAGTAAACCTTTATAAACTTAAAATTTAGCATTTTTATGGAAAAATAGGACAACATTTAATTTATTTTCTTATATTTGTACCCGAAAACTTTAATTCCATGGATAAGAGTAGTTTTGTCTATCGCGTATTTGACCTATATTATGATGGCTTTCGTCACATGACGATAGGGAAGACGCTATGGCTGGTTATCGTGGTGAAGGTCGTTATTATATTCGCCATATTGAAGGTTTTCTTTTTCCCGAATTTCTTGAAAGAAAATGCCCCAAAGGGAGAGGAAGCCCAATATGTCTCTACAGAATTAGAGCGGCGGGCAGTGCCATGAATGTAAAGAATCATAAATACTTTATTATATGCTTAACCAATTATTAGACATTAGTGCAGGAACGATCGACTGGTCAAGAGCCCAGTTCGCACTCACAGCCATTTATCATTGGCTATTCGTCCCATTGACATTGGGACTTGCCGTGATCATGGGGATCATTGAAACTTGTTATTATCGTACGAAAAAACGTTTTTGGAAGGATGCGTCACGTTTTTGGCAGAAGCTTTTCGGCATCAACTTTGCCATGGGCGTTGCCACTGGAATTATCCTTGAATTTGAGTTTGGTACAAATTGGAGCAATTATTCTTGGTTCGTAGGTGATATTTTTGGCGCTCCTTTGGCGATAGAGGGTATTGTAGCCTTTTTCATGGAATCCACGTTTGTAGCAGTCATGTTTTTCGGTTGGAAGAAAGTCTCCCCAGGATTTCATCTCGCTTCCACATGGTTGACAGGATTGGGAGCGACTATTTCAGCGTGGTGGATCTTGGTAGCCAATGCCTGGATGCAATATCCTGTCGGCTGTGAATTTAATCCGGATACCATGAGAAATGAAATGGTCTCTTTCGCGGATGTGGCCCTATCTCCTTACGCCATTGATAAATTCTTCCATACCGTCACTTCTTCATGGATTATTGGCGCGGTCTTTACGGTTGCGGTGAGTTGCTGGTATTTGCTCAGGAAGAGAGAACAGAAGCTGGCTGTGGAAAGTATAAAGGTAGGGTCTGTTGTTGGGCTCGTCGCTTCTCTGCTTGCAGCCTTTTCAGGGGATAATTCTGCCTATATGGTGTCTAAGGTCCAGCCCATGAAATTAGCAGCCATGGAGGCTTTGTATCAGGGAGGGACAGATCAGAGCTTAACAGGTATTGCTTTGCTGAATCCTTTTGTCCAGCCGGATTACCGAACAGAAAAAGAGCCCCCATTTAAGATAGGCATACCCTATGGATTGTCTATATTGGCCACCCACCAACTCCATGGATATGTCCCTGGTGTCAATGACATTCTTCAAGGCTATACGAAACCAGATGGAACGAAAGAGCTTTCTGCTGAAGAAAAGATCGCAAGGGGTAAGAAAGCCATTCTCGCTCTGTCTGCTTATCATAAGGCAAAGACTCCAGAGCAGAAGTCAGCTGCGTTGGCAGTTCTGAAACCTAACATGAAATATTTTGGATATGGATATATAAAGAATGTTGATGAATTGGTTCCCAATATTCCATTGTGCTTTTATGCTTTTAGGGTAATGGTCGGCTTGGGGTGTCTGTTCATCCTTTTCTTCCTTGCCTCGCTATTCTTGGTCTACAAGAAAGATATCTCGAAATATAGATGGTTCTTGATCTTGTCTTTAGTCTTGGTTCCATTGGCTTATATTGGAAGTGAATCGGGATGGCTGGTTGCAGAGATGGGGCGGCAGCCATGGACCATTCAAGACATGCTCCCAGTGGGCGCTGCCATTTCAGATATCCAAGCAGGAAGTGTAGCATTGACCTTCTTTATCTTTTTGTTGTTATTCACGACAATGCTTGCCGTGGAGATTAGTATCTTGTGCAAACAAATCAAAAAGGGACCTGAGCATTCTATGGTCGATTCCTCATCAGAAAGTCAAGTTTCTAAATAGTTCGTTTATCCCATAAACTCTTAAAATCATGACATATAGTTTTTTACAGCAATATTGGTGGTTCCTGATCTCGTTGTTAGGGGCCTTACTCGTGTTCTTGATGTTTGTGCAAGGGGCTAATTCCTTGATCTTTGAAATAGGTAAGTCTCCTGAGGAACGCAGGATCGTTATCAATAGTACGGGTAGAAAATGGGAAGTCACTTTTACTACCTTAGTTACTTTTGGAGGAGCATTCTTTGCATCCTTCCCGCTTTTCTATAGCACAAGCTTCGGAGGGGCATATTGGCTTTGGATGATTATCTTGTTCTCTTTCGTCCTTCAGGCCGTCAGCTATGAATTCCAGAATAAATTGGGTAATCTATTGGGCGCGAAAACCTTTCAAGTGTTCTTGGTTATCAATGGTATAATAGGTCCGTTGCTTCTGGGTGGTGCTGTGGCTACATTCTTTGATGGTAGTAATTTCGTGGTGGAAAAGCAGAACATTACGGATGGCATGCAACCGGTAATCAGCAGATGGGCTAATGCCAGTAACGGATTGGATGCACTGTTGGATTTTTATAATGTCCTTTTCGGTCTGGCGGTATTCTTCCTTGCTCGTATCTTAGGTATCTTATATATAATTAATAATGTGAATGATGAGAAAATTAGATCCCAAGCCCGTGGTCGTCTCGTCTTTTCAACTGCAGCTTTCCTGGTCACTTTCCTTTGGTTCTTCATCCGTACGCTTCTGAAAGATGGCTTTGCTTATGATCCTCAAACGAATCTTGTCTTTATGGAGTCAATGAAATACCTGAATAACCTTGGAGATATGTGGTATCTCTCTATAGTTTTGGTGGTAGGGGTTGGACTACTTTTATATGCTATTGTACGCACACTTTTCAAAAGAGATTATATCCGTGGAATTTGGCCTGCGGGAATAGGAGTCGTTTTAGTAGTTTTAGTCCTTTTCCTTTGCGCTGGATGGAATCATACTGCTTATTATCCTTCTAATGTGGATATGCAGAGCTCCCTGACCATTGTGAATAGCTGTAGCAGTGAGTTTACCTTGCGAACCATGGCTATCGTGAGCTTGCTAATTCCATTCGTAATTGCTTATATCGTATACGCTTGGTATTCAATAGACAAGAAAAAGATCGATAGAGATGAAATATCTCGTGGAGATGCATACTAATCGTTTTGACATGAAAAAAATATTTTTAGCAATCTTGCTGCTTGTGACTCAGCTGCCTCTTGTAGCCCAAGAAGATACCCTTCGACACGAGGTGCTATTAGAAACGACGAAGGGGAATATCCTTCTTGCCCTTTATAATGAGACACCCAAGCATCGGGATAATTTCTTGAAATTGACAAAGGAAGGGTTTTACAATGGTGTTCTCTTCCATCGTGTCATCCAGAATTTCATGATTCAGTCAGGGGATTCCGCCAGCAGGCATGCACAACCAGGCCAACTGTTGGGTGATAGTAAAGAAAGCTATAAGATACCAGCTGAGATCCTTTACCCTAAACTCTTCCATAAGAGGGGCGCGTTGGCTGCAGCTCGTGAAGGAAATGATGTAAATCCCCAAAGAGAAAGCTCAATGAGCCAGTTTTATATCGTTTATGGCAAAAGGTTTACAGATGAGATGTTGGATAAGGTGCAGGCTCGTCTGGATACGACGACACATGTGAAAATGCCCCAAGAGATTCGGGAAGCATACAAGAAATATGGCGGAACACCTCATTTGGACAATGAATACACTGTCTTTGGAGAGGTGTTAGAGGGCATGGATGTCGTACGTGAGATACAGTGGGTTGACACTGACGAGAATGATCGACCCCAAGAAGATGTCAGGATCCTAAAAGCCACGGTCGTTAAGTGAAGCAAAATTAAAGGGAAATAGATGAATATCGTGCCTCCCTATATGGAAATTCGAGGGTGTATCAAGATTGTGATCTGATGCATCCTCTTTTCCGTATGATAGAATCGCACGGCTACTGCTTTGCACTGACCAAGGGTCTTCCATGTTGGTTTCTTTTCCTGAACCTTTTCGTTAAGCCAGATGAGCAGAACCAAGCTTGCTTGAGTTCTGCCATGGCGAGAAAAGGTGCGCGTAAGCGAACGTTTTCGTTAAGCCAGATGAGCAGCGCCAAGCTTGCTTAAGCTCTGCCATGTGAGGAACGGTGGGCGAAAGCCAACAATTTTATATACCACA
>ULNB01012706.1_pt1 | contig 25011 bp, 18 predicted proteins | sample 1951811 | NCBI WGS metagenome assembly ULNB01 (sample SAMEA4835566, study PRJEB28245) | human gut metagenome | biome: gut microbiome; material: fecal sample | place: Denmark | collected 2008
AGGTCATCTCCTGCATTTTTATTTCTTATTCCCGAAATCAGCAGGGATTTCGCCCCATTTCTTAGTTTCCCATTTAATGATCGGGATGGTGAGGGGATGGGTGTTGAGCCAGCGTTCAGCTCGTAGGATAATTTGATATAAAGGTTCTGTCTGTGCGTTCCTCTCCAGTTTTGTCTTGCATTTCCGCTTATGTACCCAAAGAATGGCATTATAGGAATCACTATAGATGGTTTTGTCCTTAATGCCCTGCTTGTCCAATAAAGCCAAGGCATGGACAATAGCGAGAAATTCCCCGATATTGTTCGTGCCATGGATAGGACCGAAATGAAAGACCCGTGCTCCTGTCGCCAGATCAATACATTGATACTCCATAGGACCAGGATTACCGCTGCATGCGGCATCTACAGCCCATGCGTTCGCCCTTACTTCTGGAGGGAGAGGCAATAGGGTATCATGACGCCAATCAGGAGGATTGACAGGCTCATTATTCTTCATCGCGGTTGGATTACATTCTTTCAGGAACCTCAATGCCAAGGAGAGCCATGCCGTTCTTGATGATCTTTGCTACATTCTTGGCAAGGACAAGGCGTGTGACTTTTTGTGCCTCGGTGTCAGCACTTAAGATACTATAGTCGTGATAGAACTGGTTGAATTCCTTGGTCAGTTCATAACAATAGTTGGCTATGCCCGCTGGGTTATAGTTCTGCCCTGCTTCCGTGACGGCCGCAGTGAATTCGTTCATCTTCTGGATCAGGTCAATTTCCTTCTCATTCAGCGGTGCATCATCCGGCAGGAGTGCTGGAATGTGGATGCCTTCCGCAGCAGCCTTCCTCAGGATCGAGCGGATACGCGCATGCGTATACTGGATGAAAGGACCTGTATTACCATTGAAGTCGATGCTTTCAGCGGGATTGAAGAGCATGTTCTTTCTGGCATCTACCTTCAAGATAAAGTATTTCAAGGCTCCCAATCCTACGATGCGTGCGATCTCGTTTTTCTCTTCCTCGCTCATATCCTTGAATTTTCCTAATTCATCGGATGTCTTGCGAGCGTCTTGGATCATCTCGGCGATCAGGTCATCTGCGTCCACGACTGTGCCCTCGCGGCTTTTCATCTTCCCGTTGGGGAGTTCCACCATGCCATAGGAGAAATGGACGAGTTCTTTACCCCATTTGAATCCTAAGCGGTCGAGGAGAATGGAAAGCACTTGGAAATGATAGTTCTGCTCGTTTCCTACGACATAGATCATTTTATCTATGGGATAGTCGTGGAAGCGCATTTCTGCGGTACCAATATCCTGCGTCATGTAGACGCTGGTACCGTCAGAACGAAGTAGCAGCTTTTGGTCCAATCCGTCTTTCGTCAGATCAGCCCATACGCTACCATCGTCCTTCTTGAAGAACAGACCTTTCTTCAGTCCTTCTTCTACCTTCTTTTTTCCCTCGAGGTAAGTATTGGATTCATAATAGATCTTGTCGAATGACACCCCTAATGCCTTGTAGGTTTCATCGAACCCGGCATATACCCAGGAGTTCATTTTCTTCCATAGCGCGCGGACTTCCGGATCGTTGTGTTCCCATTTGACGAGCATCGCGTGGGCTTCCTTGATCAGTGGAGCTTCGTTCTTGGCTTTTTCCTCAGCCTTTTCCTCATCCATGCCCTCTGCGATATATTGCTTTTTCAGCTCATCACATTCCGCCTTATAATGCTTGTCGAAAGCCACGTAGTAGTCGCCGATCAGGTGATCGCCTTTCTTGCCACTGGATTCCGGCGTCTCGCCGTTGCCCCATTTCAGCCAAGCAAGCATCGACTTGCAGATGTGGATGCCACGGTCGTTGACGATATTGGTCTTGATGACCTTGTTGCCGTTGGCTGCCATAATCTGTGAGAGCGACCATCCTAAAAGGTTATTGCGGACGTGTCCTAAGTGCAAGGGCTTGTTGGTGTTGGGGGAGGAGTATTCAATCATCACCAGTGGAGAGTCTTCCTTGGCTGCCGTTTCGCCGAACGTGTCATCCGCATTGATATCGTTCAGCAGGCTTACCCACGCTGCAGGCGCGATGGTCAGATTCAAGAACCCTTTTACGACGTTAAACTGGGCCACGGCCTTACAGTTCTTCTCCAAGTATGCCCCGATCATTTGGGCGGTATCCTCTGGCTTTTGATGTGAAATCTTTGTAAAAGGGAAGACGACCAAGGTAAGGTTTCCCTCGAAAGTACTTTTCGTCTTCTGTAGCTGTACCATCTTCTCAGGAATGTCCTGACCATATAAATCCTTGATGGCAGCAAGGATGGAACTGCTAATCATCTCTTCAATCTTCATACTGGTAATAATCAATAAATTCGAATTTGCTTGCAAAGGTACGATAAATTATTTGTATTTTTGCAGAAACGTATAAAATATTGTCGGTGATGAAGAAAAGAATTGTCCGTATTCTCGTCGTTTTCGTGGTCTTGGTGATGATCTCTGTCGCTGGGGGAAGTTTTTATTTGCTTCGTTTCGCGTTGTCGCGTGCGGATGAACCGAAAGGGGATGGGCTCGACCGGGTGGCTTTGAGGGAGAAGGAGTATCCGGAAATCAAGCCGTGGATAGACAGTCTGCAACGTGCCCATGCCCTTCGCGACACATTTATCGTCCAGGCAGACGGAACGAAGACACATGCCTTGTATGCCTGGGCTCCGCGAAAGACGAATAAGGCGGCGATTCTTGTTCATGGCTATAAAGACCGTGCGGAAAGAATGCTATACCTTGGCTATGTCTACCATCACTTCTTAGGTTATAATGTTTTGCTACCCGACCTTCATGCGCATGGAAGAAGTGAGGGCTCTGATATCCAAATGGGTTGGAAAGACCGGAAAGACGTGCTTAGATGGACACAGGTGGCCGACCGGCTGTTTGCTGATTCGACCGGTCATACCAGACAGGTCCTTCATGGGGTTTCCATGGGGGCAGCTACTGTCATGTGTGTATCTGGAGAGAAGACACCAGGCTATGTGAAGTGCTTCGTAGAGGATTGTGGCTATACGAGTGTCTGGGATGAGTTTCAATATGAGTTGAATGAGATGTTCGGATTGCCCCCGTTCCCCTTGATGTGGACGGCTTCAGCGCTATGTAAACTGCGATATGGTTGGAGCTTTGGACAGGCCTCTCCTATGAAGCAAGTGGCAAAATGCCATAAACCCATGCTTTTTATCCATGGTGACAAGGACGATTTCGTGCCTACTAAGATGGTGTATCCTTTATACCAGGCAAAGCCGGGCGTTAAGGAACTTTTTATAGGGAGAGGTTCTATACATGCAAAGACCTATCGGGACCATCGAAAGGAATATGTGAGGGTTGTCAAAGACTTCGTCCGGAAATATAATCCGTAATACTGATAGCAGCCACGAAACGGCGCTTTTTGATAGAAGGCTTTTCTTATACCTTGATGACAGCTCCTCTTGCCAGTTTCTTCTTGAGATGTGCATAAGTCCAAAGGAAGCCGGGGACCAGGAAGCAGTCGGCAGCAACCCATGCAACGGGATCACCATAGCAGACTCCTAAGAATTTGAAAGCAGGGACAATCCAAATGCTGACACAGCACCGGGCTATCATCTCCATGACCCCGGATAGCATGGAAAGATTGGAATATCCCAGTCCTTGAATGGAATAGCGAAGGATGGTGAGCAGTCCGAGGCAGGGATAAAAATAATTGGCAATACGCATGAACATCGCGGCGTTCTTGACAATTTCCACTTCCCCAGATTTGACAAACAGCATCATCATGTAGTCGGCAAAAGGATAGATGGCAAGAAAGGTGATGACAAAGTAAACCAACATGATGTGTATGGCAGCCCATTCTCCCTTTTTAATGCGGTCGAGTTTCCTTGCCCCGATATTCTGTCCACAATAAGTGGCCATGGCGACGCCGATGTTCTCGAAGACACAAGTGAACAAGTACTTTACGCGTACGGAAGCAGTAAAAGCCGTGACATAGCTGGTGCCCAATGCATTATTGGCACTTTGCAACATAATAGAGCCAATGGCTGTGATGGAAAACTGCAGGCCCATCGGTATCCCATTGTTCAGAAGATGACCAACCATGTGGTCATGGTATTCACGCTCGGCACCATGTGGGACAAGGATCTGCATGTGCTTGCGGATATAATGGATACACATCCACCCCGAAAACATCTGGGATAAGAGAGTGGCAAGCCCCGCTCCCTCTACACCCATGCCCATGCCTAAGATCAATAAGATATCTAACAGGATGTTGATGATGGATGAGATGATCAGGAAGAAAAACGGTTGCTTGGAATTGCCTAAGGCCCGGATAAAACTCGAAAGGAGATTATATGTGATCGTAAAGGGGATCGCAATAAACTGGAACATCAGGAAGACATAGGCATCGTGCAGGATTTCATCTGGCGTATTTACGATCTTCAGGATCCGCTCACAGAAGATGCAGGTGATTGTTGTCATCACGATGGCTATCACAAAGGCAATCCTGACAGAGTTCGCAACATAGGCGCGCATCTTCGAGTAGTCTTTGGCTCCAAACGCTTGGGCAACAGGGATGGCAAACCCTGCACAGGAACCATTGCAAAAGCCCATGATCAGAAACATGATAGAGGCAGATGCCCCTACGGCAGCTAAGGCTCCCACGCCGATCCAGCGTCCGACAATGGCTGCGTCGATAATCAAGTACATCTGCTGGAGGATATATCCGCAGATCAAAGGAACCGCAAACTTGAGGATGCCCCGCGTAGGTGAGCCCACCGTCATGTCATTGATGTTACTCATATTATTATCCTAAATATATGCGTGCAAAAGTACCGCAAATTGATGAAGTACACAAGAATATAAACTTTTTTATACCTTATGTTTTGTAATATGCAGTTTTTTTCCTACTTTTGGCATTCAAATGGTACTCTTATGGAAAAGCATAGGACAAATGTCTTGATGATATGTTGTTTTCTGTCCTTCGGGTTGCTGCTCCCAGCATCTGTTCGCGCGCAATCCACAGACTCCGTCCCGCAAGAGGGTGGGCTCGTGCATCGGATAGAAATAGAGGCAGATCCATCTCTGATCTTGCATACGAATAAGTTCTTGAAAGGAAAGAACATCGAGGGCAGGACCATGAACCATGCTTTTTCAGCCAAATTGAAATATGCGTTCCAGTTGCCACAGAACAGTATGGAGTCGATCGTCTATAAGGACGCTTACCAAGGGGTAGGTGTGGCTTTTCATGACTTCAACCCAGAATTAGGGTATCCCGTCTCTTTCTTTATCTTTCAAGGGGCAAGGATCAAGTCACTCTCTTCACGCCTCTCTCTCAACTATGAGTGGAACTTAGGGCTTACCAGTAAGTGGAAACCCTATGATCCAGTGAATAATCCTGACAATAAGGTGATAGGGTCTAAGGTGACCGCCTATATCGACCTTGACTTTTACTTTAAGTATAGGTTGTCAAGGTTTGTGGACTTAAATGCCGGACTGACCCTTACCCATTTCTCAAATGGGAATACCAAGATCCCGAATGCGGGGTTGAATATCTTGGGAGCCAAGTTAGGACTTGCCTATTATATCAATCGGCAGGAAGAGAAGAAAGTGTCGCAAAAGGATATACCTCCCTTCCAGAAGCATATCAGCTATGATTTGGTGTTCTATGGGGCATGGAGACGACAAGGTTATTACACCGATGTGGGGCCCGTCCTCTTGCCAGGTAGCTATGGGGTCTTTGGATTTAACTTCAACCCTCTGTATAATATCAATCATTGGCTGAATGCCGGAATCTCATTGGATGGTGTCTACGACCGTAGTGCCAATCTTACCTTGGATGAAGTCACCTCTTCTTCATCAGACACGGGGGACGGCGGCCCGCATGTAAGCTATCCCTCTGCTCACAGGCAGATGGCATTAGGGCTCTCCGCGCGTGCTGAGTTCATTATGCCTTATTTCACCATTAATTTCGGTATGGGGAATAATATCATAGGGGCAAAGGGCGACATGAAGCAATGGTATCAGTTGCTTGCCCTCAAATTGGGAGTGACACGGCATACTTTTATCCACATCGGATATTGCTTGCATAATTTCAGGAATCCCAATAATTTGATGTTAGGCATAGGATACCATTTCAATTATAAGCGGCGTTCCAATTATAACATTTTCAAATAGGTGTCAAGTGGAAGCCCACGGAACTTGTCCTGGTTGTCTTTGTTCGCGTCAATAATGTTGTAGACTGCATCCATCGCCTTGCGTGTACTCTGCTTTAAAGGTCCCCCTTTCATCAGATAACCAATCAAAACGGCGGAGAAAATATCTCCTGTTCCAGGGAAATGAACAGGAATCTCTGTGTAAGGAAGGAGGAAATGATGCCCTGTCAGATGGTTGTAACCGGCAACAGAAGGCTGACCGTCGACGGGGATGCTTGTAATAAGGACAGACTTGGGACCTAACTTGCGGAGTTCATCTGTCAGTGCACAAGCCTCTTTGTAGGAACATCCCTCTTGGCGGTAATCGATGTTCGTCAGGTAACAGGCTTCTGTATAGTTTGGATAGATCAGGTCGGCCACGGCAATCATCTCTCTCATGCATTGGATGGTAGCAGGAGTGAGACCATTGTAGAGGCAACCCTCATCCCCCATGACAGGATCTACGAAGACCCTCGTCCCCTTTTTTGCTTGCTCCAGACAAAAGGATGAGATCACTTGTGCCTCTTGTTCGGAGGGTATGTAGCCAGTTGCGATAGCATCGAAATGAAATTGGAGCTGCTTCCAGACTGGGAATACACCTTTGATGTAATCCGTTGTGTCAAGCATGTTGATCTTGCCATATTCGAAAGGATTGGAAACCAATGCTGTAGGAATATGATAGGTATAGTGTCCCAGGTAGGAGAGAATGGGAAGCATGACCGTAAATGACACATTCCCATAGCCTACTAAGTCTGTTATCAGAAGAATTTGCTTTCTTTCCATGAACGTATGAATTTGGGCGCGAAGTTACGAAAAATCAATAAGATATGGAAATATTTTATTTATAATATGCTCAGGAAAGCTGGAAAAGAAGGAGATCGTGTGAGACGGAGACTGACGGGATCTATCTCTTGTACCTATAGGTGGTTCCTCCTTGAGAGATGAAAACTTAACTTTTTAACGGTTTTGTTGCGTATTTGTAAAAATTAGCGTATATTTGCAGCCAAATATTTGATGGGAATGAAAGATATTTGCTGTATTGGGCATATTACTAAGGATAAGATCGTTACGCCTGCGAGCACTGTTTATATGGCAGGAGGCACCTCTTTTTATTTTGCCTATGGAATGAATCAACTGCCACCTGTGATCAACTTTCAATTAGTGACAAAGACAGGAACTGAGTCTTGGGATGAGGTGGAAAGAATGCGCAAGGCGGGTATTGATGTCATCAACTATCCCAGTGCCCATTCAGTGTACTTTGAGAACAAATACGATAAGAATTCGGATAACCGTACCCAAAGGGTTTTGGCAAAAGCAGATCCGTTTACACAAGATGAGGTGAAGGATTTGGATGCGAAGGTATTCCATTTGGGTACCCTCCTCGCAGACGATTTCCCGCCAGAAGTCGTGGAATACTTGTCTACGAAAGGTCAGATATCCATCGACGTACAAGGCTATCTCCGGGAGGTACGTGATGAGAAGGTATATGCTGTCGGATGGAGAGACAAGGAACGTATCCTCCATGTGACCGATATCCTGAAGTTGAATGAGCATGAGATGGAAGTGATTACCAATTCTAAGAATCCCCGTACGGTTTGTTTGAAGTTGGCAGAATATGGCGTCAAAGAAGTGATTGTCACACTTGGCAGTTATGGGTCACTGATCTATGCTGATGGGAAATTCTATGAGATTCCTGCATATAGGCCCAAGGCTGTCGTGGATGCAACGGGATGCGGGGACACTTATTCTACAGGATATCTGTATGCGCGTGCCCAAGGCGCAGGGTATATGGAGGCGGGAAAGTTTGCCGCAGCTATGTGTACGCTCAAATTGGAGCATAGCGGACCTTTTGACCGTACGGCCGATGATATCCGTGCCATTATCGGATAATGGAGATCATCATGCTTTCCGGATCAAACTGAAGATGCTCCCCTGCTATAAACTCACCAAGGACTCCTTGCTGTGCCAATAAGTGAGGCGTGTTGATCGATAGGCTCCCTTGTTTTCCCATGAGCCAAAGCTTGTCGGCAATCTGTACGGCAATCTCGATGTCATGGGTAGAAAGGAAGATAGTCTTGCCAGATTCGTGGGCAAGGCGGTGCAGCAGGAGCATCATTTCTACTTTGCTCGGGAAGTCCAAGAAAGCAGTGGGCTCATCCAACAGAATCACAGGGGTTTGTTGGGCAAGTGCTTTCGCGACCATTGCTTTTTGGCGTTCCCCATCACTCAAGGTTTGTATGTTCCGTTTCTTGAGGCTTTGTATCCCTATTGTCATCAATGCAGTTTCAACTACATCTTTGTCGTCTTCAGTCAGCGAACCCCAGAAACCTGTGTAGGGCGAACGCCCCAGTCCAACCAGTTCGCCTACAGTGATATTGTTGACATCTGGCTTTCCGGTAAGGACAACGCTGATTTCCTTTGCCAATTCTTTCTGCCGATAAGCGGTGATGTCTCTTCCTTCGATTAAGATCCTGCCACTTAAGGGAGATTGGAAAGCAGACAAGGTCCGAAGCAAAGTTGACTTGCCAATGCCGTTTGTGCCCAACAAGCAGGTTAGTTCGCCACTGCAGATGGAGGCGTTGATGTCTGTCGCAACGGTCTTGGCAATCTTTTTCTTGTGAAGATACCCAATGCTGAGATTGATCAGTCGGATTGTTTCCATGACTGCAAAAGTAATAAATTATTGGCAATCGGTACTCATGAAGTGAAGGAAATAAAGGCATATATTTTGAGGATTGGAAGATTCTTCTTACTTTTGCAGTGTTTGTGTCGGATGACTGGTACGAAAGGCACGACCGGTTTCCACAACTATTACAAGTATATGAATACGAATCCTGTTCAGGTTTTGCAAGAACAAAGGCTGTTATTACAACTTGAATATAACACCGAAAAAGAGGCTTTCCGGAAGCAGACCGAGTCTATAGGACTGGAACGAAAGGTCAAGAGGGGCGATGTCTGGTACCCGCTCAAGGTGGGGAAAAGCTATTACAATTCCTTGAATCAACTTGCTGTGGAGGTCGTGCGGACTGCCGATCAGGAAATAGAGCATAATTTCGAGTATGGAAGACCGGTATGTTTTTTCCAGGTAATGCCAGGTCGTTCAAACAAGGATCAAGATCGCATCCGTTATTTTTCTTTTACAGGGACAGTGAGCTATGTAGAAGGAGATAGAATGGTCGTGATCGTTCCTGAGGGAAGTCATCTGGCAGAATTGCAGATGGCAGGTTCCTTAGGGGTCCAACTCTTTTTCGATGAGACGACTTATCACCTTATGTTTGATGCGCTTGATCGGGTGATGAAGGCAAAAAACAACCGGTTGGCCTATCTCAGGGATCTTTTTTATTCTCATCAGCCTGTCAGGAAATTCAGTTTCGCACCGATGACCTTCCCTTGGTTGAATGCTACGCAAGAGAAAGCCGTCAACGAAGTGCTATGGGCTAAGGACGTGCTGGTCGTGCATGGACCTCCAGGAACAGGTAAGACGACAACATTGGTTGAAGCCATTCATGAGACCCTGCTGCGGGAGAGCCAAGTGCTGGTATGTGCCCAAAGTAATATGGCAGTTGATTGGATATCGGAAAAGCTCGTAGACAGGGGAATCAACGTCCTCAGGGTTGGGAATCCTACCAAGGTCAATGACAAAATGTTAGGGTTTACCTATGAGCGGCGCTTTGAATCTCATCCCGACTATCCGCAGCTGTGGGCGATCAGAAAGGCGATCCGGGAATTACGCGCTTATCGTAAAGAGCGTGATGATCACTATCATCAGAAGTTGGAAAGGCTGAAGAGTAGGGCAACAGAATTGGAGATCCGGATCAATGCGTGCCTTTTTAGTGAGGCACGTGTCATCGCATCTACACTCGTAGGGTCAGCCAACCGTATTTTGGAAGGGCAGAAATTTACGACCTTGTTTATCGATGAGGCTGCACAGGCCTTGGAGGCTGCTTGTTGGATCCCGATCAGGAAATGCTCTCGTGTTGTCTTTGCCGGAGATCACTGCCAATTGCCACCAACCATCAAGAGTATCGCAGCATTGAAGGGCGGATTGGGAAAGACACTGATGGAGAGAATCGTGGAGAATAAACCGGAAGTAGTCACCTTGCTGAAGATTCAGTACCGGATGAATGAACAGATTATGCGTTTCTCTTCCGACTATTTCTATCAGGGACAAGTGGAAAGCGCTCCTGAGGTGAAATACCGGGGAATCTTGGACTATGATATTCCTATGGAATGGATAGATACCTCAGATCTGGACGGAAAGGAGGAATTTATTGGCGCAAACTTCGGAAGGATCAACAAGCCGGAGGCAGAGCTGACCTTACAGACGCTGAAAGACTATTTCGCAAAGGTCGGGAAACTACGTATCTTGGAAGATCAGGTGGATGTGGGAATGATCTCTCCTTACCGGGCTCAGGTGCAGTACTTGCGTAAGCTGATTAAAAGTGATGAGTTCTTCAAGCCTTATCGAAAACTGATATCCGTCAATACCGTAGATGGCTTCCAAGGACAAGAACGGGACATCATCTTGATCTCTTTGGTGCGAGCCAACGAGGATGGACAAATCGGATTCCTTCGCGACCTGCGAAGGATGAATGTTGCCATCACACGTGCCCGGATGAAGTTGATCATCCTTGGCGATGTTTCTACATTAACGAGGCACCCCTTTTATCGGAAGTTATATGATTATGTCCAAAAATTGAAAGATTAGGTTGATTATCAAATATTTAAACAGTATAAAAAGGATTTTGAAATGTTAGAACGTGATTATTTTATTCGCTTGATTCAGGAGTTTACAGCTGCCTTGGCACTTTTCCTTGAGAAAAAGAAAGAGGATCGTAAGGATGATGATATGAAAGAACTATACCGTCAGTATGTCGGGGATTATGATTTGATCCGCAACTTGTCTTTTGAGGAAATCCTTGCGTATGCCCATGATCAGTGGAAAGAAGAAGAGCGTATGGATAGATTAGAGATGCTGGCAGAGCTTCTTTATGCGGAGTCTACCTACAAGTCAGCCCCATTGAAAAGTATGTTGCAGGAAAAGTCGTTCCTTGTCTTCGACTACGTAGATGAGCGAATGAAGTCTTATTCCATCAGGCGAAAGCAGATGATGCAACAGCTTCAACAGGAGTTAGGCAACGTCGGAATGTAATGAAAATGCGATTTTTATTTGGCACTTTTAGGGATTTGCAGTAACTTTGCAGCCGAAAGTTCCAGTAAATAGACGAGATGGATTGGATTAATGGACTTTTTTCAATACAATCGGCAATCCAGGCAATTGTTGTCCTGTCTTTGATATGCTCTTTGGGCCTTGCTTTGGGTAAGGTCCGGGTGATGGGTATCTCATTAGGAATAGCCTTCGTATTCTTTATCGGTATTATTGCGGGGCATTTTGGCTTACAGATTGATCCGCGTATGCTTGATTATGCAGAAACATTCGGTTTGGTCTTGTTTGTCTATACCTTGGGGCTTCATGTAGGTCCCAATTTCTTCGGATCCTTACGCCATGAGGGGTTACCCTTGAATCTATGGGGGCTTTTGGTCATTTTTGTCGGGACAGTCCTTGCCTTGGTTCTGACAGCAGTTACACCGGTCAGCCTTCCTGATATGGTAGGTATCCTGTGCGGTGCCACGACGAACACTCCGGCTCTCGGTGCTGCCCAACAGGCTTTGGCTCAGTTGAATATGCCATCCGGGAGTGTTGCCTTAGGCTGTGCGGTAACGTATCCCCTTGGTGTGTTAGGTGTTATTCTCGCTATTCTCGTCATGAGGAAATTGTTCGTAAAGCCCGATGACTTAGTGGCAAAGAAGGATGAAGATGAGGATCAGACCTATATTGGGCAATTTGTCGTGGTTAATCCTGCCTTGGATGAGAAAACCGTTGCGGAGATTTCGCAGATGAGTCATCTGAAGTTTATCATCTCCCGTGTCTGGAGGGATAAACAGGTGATCGTCCCTGTTGCCCAGACAGAACTGCATTTATACGATAATGTATTAGTCGTCACCCGGAAGGATGAGGTCGGCGCCATGGAAATTCTCTTTGGAGAGAAGGTCCAGAAGGATTGGAACAGAGGTCATATTGACTGGAATCATCTGGATGCCAAAGTGGAAAGTCGCGTGATTGTCGTGACTCGTGCAGGACTGAATGGAAAACGTTTAGGACATTTGGAACTGCGACATACCTATGGAGTCAACGTTAGTCGTGTGATCCGCGGTGACATCAAGTTGCTTGCAACCGACGATCTTCGCTTGCAATATGGTGATCGCGTGACGGTAGTAGGTCAGCATAAGGACTTGGACGAGGTAGAGCATTTCTTAGGCAATTCTGTTCAGACACTGAACGAGCCGAATATCGGCAGTATCTTCCTTGGGGTTATCTTAGGTCTTGCCCTCGGAACCATTCCTTTGGCAATCCCGGGGATGAGTGCCCCAGTGAAATTAGGTATTGCCGGAGGTCCTATTATTATGGGTATTTTAGTTGGATCCTTGGGACCTCGTATGCACATCATCTCCTATACTACGCGCTCAGCATCGCTGATGCTCCGTAAGTTAGGGCTTTCCTTGTACCTTGCGTGCCTTGGCTTGGATGCGGGAAAGGATTTCTTCGAGACTGTTGTCCGCCCAGAAGGCTTGTTATGGGTGGGATTAGGTTTCTTGATCACTATCGTCCCTGTGCTTATCGTTGGCATCCTTGCCTTGAAATTGAAGAAGTTTGATTATGGCACGATCTGTGGCATCCTTTGTGGATCCATGGCGAATCCCATGGCTTTAAGCTATGCCAACGACACGATAGAAGGTGATGCGGCTTCTGTTAGCTATGCTTCTGTGTATCCTCTCGGCATGTTTATTCGGGTGATCATCGCACAGGTGCTGATCATGTTCTTTGTCTAAAAATCTGCTTTTCGTTCAAAATGCATGCGCTGTCCAGTCTTGGGATGAGTAAAGGTAATGGCCTCTGCATGTAAGTAGAGGCGGTCTGACTTCTTCCCATATAATTCATCTCCTTTAATGGGATTGTCCAGTCCTTCCTTATGGGCACAGTGGACTCGGAGCTGATGGGTGCGACCCGTCATGGGATATAATGCGATGCGCACTTCCCCCTTGTCTTTAGAGAGGATGTGATATTGGGTAATCGCAGACTTACCCTGTTTGTCATCGACCATCTGCCTAGGACGATCAGAAGGGTTCGGTCGAAGGGGAAGGCTAATGGACCCTGTATCTGAAGAATGGTTCCAAGCGTGGGAAAGGATGGCAATGTATCGCTTATGGATGGTATGCTCCTTAAACTGCGCCTGAAGGCGTCGATGTGCTTCTTTTGTCTTTGCAACTAACATCAGTCCACTGGTCGCCATGTCTAAGCGATGGACGATCAACGGTCCCTCTGCTTCCGGAAATTGTTCCCTGATAAGGGAATAAACAGATTGCCTCTGGCTTTTTCCTGGAACGCTGAGCATGCCTGCTGGCTTGTTGACAACTAACAGATCGTCGTCCTCGAAAATAATCTGCAATCTCTGTTGTTGCATTGCTTCCAAAGGATTCGGGGCAACATCCATTCCTTGAAGCATGAATTTGAGGATGGGCTTGCACTTCCCATTGCATGCAGGATAGTAATGGAGGTGATGGCGGATTTCCATCTTGGGAGAGGCTCCCCACCAGAACATAGCCATGCAAAGGGGATGGTAGTGATGCAGGAACGCGTATTGGAGGAGCTTCGGCTCGCAGCATTCTCCTGCGCCTGCAGGTGGTATCTTCTGAACGGTATCCTTGAAAATGTCAAGAAGGTTGCGCTTTTCTCCCTTGGCATTCAGCATGACGAAATGTTCAAAGAGCCAGTGTTGCAAATGGTCTGATATTTCTTTGCGAAGTCGCTTTTCCTTGTTAATTGTGTCCTCAGCTTCCTGTAGGCGATGTGCTTTGTGCGCTATCTCTTCTTCATGGCTTTTCTTGATGCGCCTGAATTCTGCTTTCATGAATTGACTTTCCTTGATCAGGGCATCCTCGTTGAAAGAGAGGTTTCCTTTCCGGATCCGATCGCGTTCAGCTTTTGCAGCTTTTATCTTGTCTTTGAAGGCATCTTCTTCGATGGAGAACGTTCTGCGGAGCGTCTCTACCGACAGCCTTAGTTCTTGGAGATGGGAACTGCTTTCCTTTTGGCTGATGGCTGCGTTTATCTCGTCTAAGGTGGTCACGCCCTTCATGAAATAGCCATCCGGTTGAAGATAGTCAAAGACTGCAGGCACAAAATAGGGCAAGTCGCTTCTTCCGCCAATCTGCCCGGAGTATGCGGCAAGGAATCCTAAGCGGTGTGTCGTGTCCTCACAGACCAACACACCGAACATCTTGCCTTGGTCCACTTCCTCTTTCCACGCCTTTTGAGCAGCAATATATTGCTGGACCGCGTTTGCTGCGAGCAAGCAGAGCGGATGTGGCTCATAATAAAAGGGATTGTTCAACCTCGAAGGTCTTTCGATATCCGTCTGCAAAGGATGGAAAATTTGCATGGGCATACGATCAGCTGTTATTTTATGAGCGTCAAAATTATAAAAAATAAGGTAAAGAACCAAATATGTTTGGCAGATATTGATGAATTGATTACCTTTGTAGAGTAATATGAAGCCCATGCAGACCATAGTTCCAGAACGTCGGTCGGGGCAGCAGGATGTCTTATCCCTTGCTGTTCCGCCTATGGATACAGTTTGCGTGGGCTTCGTTGGTCTTGGTCTTAGAGGGCAGTCTGCCCTGATGCGTTGGTGCCATATTCCCCATGCATGCATAGGGGCGATCTGTGATATTAATGCGGATCATCTCCATCAGGCTCAGCAAGTTCTCTTGGACAATGGTCATGACAAGGTTCGTTCCTTTGAATCTTTTGAGCAGATGTGCCAAGAGGAAAACTTGGATTTGATATATATCTGCACAGATTGGCTGCACCATGTCCCTATTGCCTTGTGCGCCATGGAGCATGGGAAACATGTGGCAGTGGAGGTTCCGGCGGCTCTTACCTTAGAGGATATCTGGCTTTTGGTGGATACTGCAGAAAGAACCAGGCGGCATTGCATCATGCTTGAGAATTGCTGCTATGATTATTTCGAGCAGGCAACACTGAATATGGTTAGGCAGGGTCTGTTTGGGGATGTCCTCCATGCTGAGGGCGCGTATTTCCATGACTTGGATGATAAGTGGAGTCAATGGCGGCTCGATTATAATCAGAGCCATCGTGGCGATGTCTATCCTACCCATGGTATGGGACCAGCCTGCCAGGTCTTGGATATCCATCGCTCAGATGCGTTGGATTATCTTGTGTCTATGGATACAATCTCTATGAATGGTCGACAGAAGATGAGGCAGGTGACGGGAGACCTTATGCGCGACTTTAAAAATGGTGACCAGACCTCAACGTTGATTCGTACCAAGAAGGGGAGGACGATCCTGATCCAGCATGATGTGATGACCCCTCGACCTTATAGTCGGCAATACCAGATTGTCGGAACGAAAGGGTATGCGAATAAATACCCGAAGGAAGAACTGTGCTTTGGGCATCAATCCATGGATGAAGCAGAATGCAAGGATCTCTTGGACAAATATCTGCCTGATGATATCAAGTCCTTGCGACATGAGGCGGCACAGTATGATGATCGGGGTGGTATTTCCTATATCATGGATTACAGGCTTGTTGATTGCCTTTTGCGGGGCAAGCCCTTGGATATGGATGTCTATGACTTGGCGGAGTGGTGTTCCTTGGCTCCATTGACAGCACTGTCGATAGAGAATGGATCAGCCCCAGTGGAAATTCCGGATTTCCTACGTAGAAAAGAAAGAAGGTAAGACAGGATTTTTGCCTCTTGTCTTACCTTCCTTTGATTTTATAATTTCTCAAGGATGTCCTTGCAAAGCGTGTATGACTTCGTCATCATTCTGGGGATGTGGAACGGTCCCTTAAATAAGTTGCCCTTTGCAGGCTGCGCTACTGTTCCATCGCGGTGCAAGTAGCCGTACCATTCTCCATATTGCGCATCAGGGAAATGGGCATAGGTCCATTCGCTAATTTTCTGATGGCGGTACAGGTATTCGTCATCACCTGTAGCTAAATAGGCATAAAGGGAAGCAATGATCGCCTCGCATTGTGGCCACCAGAATTTCATGTCTTGTGAATAGTCCTGTGGGGGTAAGTTCTTGCAGTCGCGGAAGTTGATGATCCCTCCATACTGCTTGTCCCATCCCCAGTCCCATGACCAGTTGAAGATCTGCAGTGCCATGTCTAACAGTTCTTTATCCCATCCGCGCAGACGGGATTCCTCCATGATAAACCATGAGGTCTCAATGCAATGTCCGGGATTGATGGTCCTTGTCATGTTGGTGTCGATAAATTCCCCGTTCATGCCCACGCTTTCTAACAGGCATTTGAATTCAGGATGGATGAAGTATTTCTTAAGCTTGGAAATAGAGTCGTCAATCTGTTCTGTCAGCTTCGGGTCGTTGATGACCGCACGGATCCGCGATCCCACGTTGATCAGGATCATGATGATAGAATGGCTCTGTAACTGGACTGTTGGCTCAAACTTCGGCTCCAAGAATCCAGGCGTGGTCAAAAACCTTTGTGTGTCCTCAAATACTTTGATCGCCTTCTTGGCATAGCTCATGTCACCTGTTGCCAGTGCATATTCCGACATGGCAATGGCAGCGAAGGTTTCTGAGAACACATAGCGGCGCTTCCGCAAGGGACGCCCGTCGTCAGTAATGGAAAAATACATGTGACCATCTTCATCAAAACAGTATTTCTCGATGAAGTCGAGTGTACTCTTGGCTGCCTTGAGCCATTCTTCATTGTGCTCTACATTATTATATGCGAATGCACAAACAAAGGCGAATCGCCCTTGGAACCAAACCGATTTGGTTGTATCCATCAGAGAGCCGTCTCGATCAACGCAAGTATAGACACCTCCATGGACTTGATCCCAACCATGCTTCATCCAAAAAGGCATGATGTTCTGAGTGAGGTCTTTCCGATAAGACGCTGCCCAGGTCTCAAAGTATTGAATCTTATTCATATTAATATCTTTTCGTTATTATTCTTAAAGCTTGATTATGCTAAAATTGATTTTACTTTAGACGATTCATTTCTGTCTTTTATATAACCGTCTTTAGTTTGTTAATTATTTTATTGGGTCTGATGCAAAAGTAACATTTATTTTAATAGGTTCCAAGAAAATATTGGGAAATTTATCTTAAAACTACTTTCTAAACCTAAAAAGAGTTGAAAAATCGTGGAAAGGGGCATCTATGGGTTCCCTTAAACCCTCATGGCATGTCGTTGAGTCTGCTTGAACATTGGACATCCGCTTGTCCTCGAACGAGGGCAGCGGATGTGTGAACATAGAAGAGATGAGGGCTATTTTTCAAAAACGTGGTTTCTTGCCAACATGCAGGCACCTATTACGCCAGCTTTCTCCCTCAACTTGGACAGGCAAACTTTGGTATCCTTCATCACTAAGTTCAGGGAGTATTTCCGCATGGCGGTCTTGACAGGCTGAAGCAGGTAGTCCCCGGTCAATGACATGACACCGCCGATGATGACGACGTCGGGGTTGAAGATGTTAACCAAGCTTGCCAACGACTCTCCTAACTTTGTCCCAATCTCCTCGATTGTATCGATGCAGAGCACGTCTTCTTCGTTGGTGGCTTCGATGAGGTCGTCCAAGGTGTAGTCCTTATCCTTGAACTTCTTGATCAGGATGGATGTCTCGCCATTAGCGATCCTTTCTTTTACGATGCGATGGAAGGCAATGCCCGATACTTCAGTCTCTAAGCAACCCTTCTTCCCGCAGTGGCAGAGGATCTCATTGTTGAAAGTGTGGATATGTCCGATCTCTCCAGCAAATCCAGACTTGCCCCCATATAGTTGGCCATTGATGATAAGACCCATCCCCAGTCCCCAGCTGACATTGATAAAGATCACGTTCTTTTCCTTTTCTTCGCATCCTGCCATGTATTCTCCGTATGCCATCGCCCTGGAGTCGTTGTCGACATGTACGGGGAATCCTACTTTCTGGGTGAGCACCTCGGCTAAAGGCGATTCAGTGAAATTGAAGATGGAATGGCTATATCCTGTCTTCGGGTCAACCCGTCCTGAGATATTCATGTTGACGCAGAGGATCTTGTCCTTCTTCACTTTCTGCTTGCCAATGAATTGTATGACATGGTTGCATAAGTCGTCTAATGCTTCTGGCGTGTTCTCAAAGCAGTATGGCTCATTGGCAGAAAGGCTTACCATCTTCCCTTGGAAGTTCATGAGCCCTAAATCCAGGCTGTTGTGCTTGATGTCAACACCTACGAAATAGCCTGAGTCTGGATTGACGCCATAGAGATTGGGCCTGCGACCTTCGTTCGTGTCTAGTTTACCATACTCCTTGACGAATCCTGCCTTGCACATTTCGTTTACCAACTTCGTCGTTGTTGGTATGCTTAGGTTTAGCTCTTTGGAAAGATCGGTAATGGTGGTACTGCCATTGTTGATGTAGTATCTGAGGATCTGGCTTTTCACCAGTTGGCTCTTGTTCTCACCATCGATCGTAAAAGCGTTGTAGAGGGTCTTCATATTTTTTATCGGTTTGGGCTGTAAAGATAACTATTTTTCTTCGATTAGAAAATATTTCGGCTTATTTTTCTTAAAATATTTAGATTTATTTAAAATTCATCGGGAAACAACCGAATTTATTAAATAATTAAGAACGGTCTGAGTGGATTATTTCGGGGCTTTTAGATTAATTTTATGGTTTCCTGATAGATTTCCTTTCTAATTTTATTATATTTGCAGTCTGATGCCCGGTAGATACAGTTGCCGGCAGTCATGATCAGTAGAAACGTGTATTATACATATTAAATCTTGGATAAAATGTCAGAAATTAAAATTCAGGGTCAGCCTCTGCCCAACATGCCTTGGGAAGAGCGACCGGCAGATTGCAACAAAGTGATGTGGAGATGCAGTAAGAATCCGATCATCCCGCGCGACTTGCTGCCAGCTTCCAATAGTATCTTCAACAGTGCAGTCGTTCCGTTTAAGGATGGATATGCAGGCGTGTTCCGTTGCGATGACACGAACCGCAGGATGGTTCTCCATGTGGGATTCAGCAAAGACGGTGTGGATTGGAAGATCAATGAGCAGCCTCTCCGCTTCCAGTGTGACGACGATGAGATCGGGAAATGGGTCTATGGCTATGACCCACGTGTCTGCTTCATTGACGACCGGTATTATGTAACATGGTGCAATGGCTATTATGGTCCTACGATTGGCGTGGCATGGACGAAGGATTTTGTGACCTTCCATCAATTGGAAAATGCGTTCTTGCCCTATAACCGCAATGGCGTGTTGTTCCCTAAGAAGATCAATGGCAATTTTGCCATGCTGAGTAGACCCAGTGACACAGGGCATACTCCTTTCGGGGATATCTTCTATAGCGAGTCGCCTGACATGGTTTACTGGGGCCGTCATCGTCATGTGATGTCTCCGGCAGCTTTTGAGGTCAGTGCCTGGCAGTGCATGAAGATCGGTGCGGGGCCTGTTCCTATTGAGACTTCAGAGGGATGGCTCCTGTTCTATCATGGCGTATTGCATTCCTGCAATGGCTATGTCTATAGCTTCGGCTCAGCCTTGCTGGACCTGGAACAGCCTTGGAAGCCTATCTATCGTTCTGGTCCTTACCTGATTTCGCCCCAGCAACCTTATGAGTGCATGGGCGATGTGCCCAACGTATGCTTCCCCTGTGCCGAACTGCATGACCCTGCTACAGGGCGGGTAGCTGTCTATTATGGATGCGCAGATACGGTAACCGGTCTCGCTTTTGGCTATATACCGGAGATTATAGAGTTTACGAAGAAAACAAGCATTATCTGATCTATAGGGACCTTCGGGCTTTCCTATGACTCAAAGGGGCATTGTCCATCTGTGACATGCCCCTTTTTTGTCCATATCCTATGTTTTTAACATTCTAAAATAGAGGATGTATACACCTATGTTTTTTATCACATTATGAATGAAGGAGCCGATAGCTCAGCAAGTCGTGTGGTCAGCGCATTTTCCAAACTCTGCCTTTGCCGCCATTCACACGGAACCTGTCGTAGGGCTTGGTGGGGAAGACCAGATTGGTGATGGCAAACTTGCCGTCGGCGTCGAAAACCTCTATGCTGCTCTTGTCGATGAAGATAAGCACCTGGCTCACCTTGCCATGGGTGGGAGCGGTGGTCACTGCGGGGAAGGCTTCACTGAAGTCGGTCTGCCCGCTCTTCATGCGGTCTACGGAGAAACTCTGTTCGGCTGCGTCATAGCGCATGACCACCCGCTCGCCCTTGCCGTTGGAGAGCTCGATGGTGGCGTTGCGGCGCAGACCGCTTACCTCCACCATGCAGGCTTCGCCCAGACCTGTGGCTTTCTTGGTAAACGCCCGCATGACTTCCGGCGATGGCTTCACACTGATATAATCCTCACTTCCATCTGTGAATAGTCCGAGGTCGCGCGGGATGGAGTTGGCGGAGCGGTATTGCATGGTAGGCACCACGGCAGCATACTGCCAGTTGCTCATCCAGGCGAGAGCGACGTGCCGCCCGTCCGGCGCATGGCTGAATGTCACTGTGGCGTAGTGGTCCTTGCCGTAGTCCATCCATTTGGTCACTTCGGGCTTGCTCTCGCAAATGAACTTATGGCCATCCCACTGGCCGACGAAATACTGCGTGGCCGAACCGCCAAAGGGACCGCCGGGATTGATGTTGCAGATGAGTACCCATTTGCCGTTGTCCATCTGAATCAAGTCGGGACATTCCCACACGCCTTTGTGACATCCATAGCCCTCGCCGAAACTGCTCTCGTATTTCCAGTTCTTCAGGTCGGACGAGGTGTAGAAGTTCATCTTCTGTCCTGTGGCCACGATGAGGTTCCATTCTTTGGTGTCACGATTCCAGATGATCTTCGGGTCGCGGAAGTCGGGTGCTTTTTCAGTGAGTACAGGGTTGCCGGCGTATTTGGAAAAAGTATTGCCGCTGTCGGTGCTGTAAGCGAGGCTCTGGGTCTGGTTTTCGGCAGCAGAAGTGTACATCGCCACGATGGCGCCCTTGCCGAATCCAGCCGTGTTGTTGCTGTCGACAACGGCAGATCCGCTGAAGATGGTTCCCAGGGCATCGGGCTTGACGGGTGTGCCCTCGTATTGCCAGTGCAACAGGTCGCGGCTGGTGGCGTGGCCCCAGGTCATGTTGCCCCAAATGGATCCGTAGGGGTTGAACTGGTAGAAGAGGTGCCACACGCCGTCCTTATAGAACATGCCGTTGGGGTCGTTCATCCATCCCCACAGCGGCGTGTGGTGGTATTGCGGCCGCCAGCGCTCGCGGTTGGTGGTGTCGAAAGTGTCGCTCTGCCTCATCTGTTGCCAGCAGCTGTAGTCCTCGATATTGCCCACGGTGCGGTAGTTGCCCGAGAAGACGATGTCGAGCAGGATGCCGTCCTTGCCATAGCAGCTCAGGTCGAGTGGCACGAAGTAGTCGGGCTTGCCCGTGGCCAGTCGGATGTCGATGGCCTCTTCGGAGTGTCCATCCTTGATGACGCGGACTTTCGACTCGCTTTCCTTCTCCTCCACCGGCAGGAGGAGATAGCGTTTCTCGGGATTGACGCGCAGCATGGCGTGGGTGTCGGAGAGAATATGGCGGCTGAACCATTGCTGGTTTTGGGCCAGGAGACTGCCCGTGCTCATGAGCAGGGCAGCCAAGAGGATTGATAATTTTTTCATCGTCGTTGTGGGATTATTTGTCGTAACCCTTGTTCTGCTGATACAGTCCGGGGATATAGTAGAGCTGATTGTAGGGAATGGGCCAGAACTCGTTCTTGTCGGGAGTGAAGTGGGCGTCCTTGTAGTATTCAGCGTATGGCTGTCCGTCGTAGACATCCTGCGATTCCGTCTTGAAAAAGTTGTTGAGGGTTTCTGAGGCGATGCCCCAGCGGCGCAGGTCAAAGAATCGGCTGCCCTCCATTCCCAACTCCAGTCGGCGCTCCCAACGCAGGCACTTGCGCGCTGTCTCCTTGTCTTGGAAGTAGGACTCGGGATAGAGAGCGATGTCGCATTGGTCGACGGCATACTCGATGTGTTTCTTGATGGAGTTCTTGGCACGTTGGCGGATGTCGTTGATGATGGTGCGGGCTTCCTGTAAACGGTCCACTTCGATGAGTGCCTCGGCGCGCATGAGCATCACGTCGGTGTAACGCATCACATAGTCGTTCATGTCGAAGGCTTGCCAGGGCCGGTTGTAAGACTCTCCCTTGGAGCGCTGCGGCACTTCCTTCATCGATGTGTAGTAGCCGTAGGTGTTGGGTGTGCGAGAGTTGGCCTTGGTGAGTGTGTACTCCGACTCATACTTGTAGGGGAAGGTGGGCATGCCTACCGTGTGGAAGAGACGCGGATCCCACTTCTGTGCAGTAGGCTTGCCATTGATAGGATATTCGTCTCTGTCGTTATAGTCGTTGAACTCTGGCAGACCGTTGCGGGTTTTATATGCATTGACAAGGTTCTGAGATGGCTTGTGGAAATCCCATCCGCACGACCAAATGCCCCAGCAGCCGTTGAGCGTGTTTGACCAATTGGCGCGACCGAATCTGGTGTGGTCCTCCGAGTAGTCACTAGCTTGTACGGCGAAGATGCTCTCCTTGCTATTCTTGTAGTCGGGCAGGAAAATATCACCATAGTCCTCCAGATAGCCGTAGCCCGATGACTTGACCACATCGGTATAGTCTACCACTTTTTGCATGTATTCCTTGTTGATATGGTTTACGCCATCGGTAGCCTCATAGCCGTCGCCCCAGGCAAGGGTGAGGTAGCACTTGGCCAGATAGGCTGCAGCAGCAATCTTGTTGGCACGTCCGCCCTCGTTCTGCTTCTCGGGCAGATGGTCGTAGGCAAACTGGAAATCGTCGATCATCTTGCTGAAGAGCTGCTCATAGGTGTATTGCGTATTGGAGGTTTTCTCTGTAGTCTTGTCCTGATATACCTGCTCGTCAATCCATGGCACCTGACGGAACACAGAGATGAGCTTGAAGTAGAAGTGGGCGCGCAGGAAGCGGACCTCAGCCTCCCGTTCTGTTGTAGTTTGCTCGCCGAGCACGCTGTTTCCATTCTCTTCAAGGGAGACTAAGGCGCGGTTGCAGCGTGACACGGCACAGAACAGGCGAAACCACAGTTCGTCGAGTTCTCCGCGGGTGGAAGTCAGCGACGACCAGATTTCTATGTCGTGGTAGCCTGTATCGCCTGTACCTCCACCGCCTTTCAGGCAGTCATCAGAAGCCAGGTCGCCGTAAGGCCAAAGGTTGAAGGGATATGAGTACCAGCAGTCGCCGAGCATGGCGTAGGCACTGTTGATCATCTTCTCAGGATCGGAGAAGGCTTTGTCCTCATCGACCACAGCTGTTGGGGTGTAGTCAAGGAAATCGTTGCAGCTTGCCAAGCTTAAGGCCATAGAGGCTGCCAAAGCGATGATATATATCTTTCTCATGATGTTATGCTTTATGATGTGATGAAAATTGCTTGTTGTTTTAGAATCCTACTTGAAGTCCAAAGGATATGGAAGATGAGAGAGGATAGTTCCAGTTAGGGTTCTCAGGATCCGAGCAGGTCAGTGAGCTGCTCTTGATAGTCAGCAGGTTCTGTCCGGATACATAGACACGGGCGCTGGTCATATGGAGTTTGTTGAGCACTGATGCCGGCAGACGGTAACCCATTTGCAGGGTGCGAAGCTTCAGATAAGAGCCATTCTCTACGAAGTAGGAAGAGGCTCGGCCCTCGTCGGAGCGGTTCATCGTGCTTAGGCGTGGAATTGACGATCCGGTGTTGTTGGTGTTCCACGCGCCGAGCAGCCGGCTTCCCTTGTTCGATCCTGGGTCGGTTATTGCCCAGAAGTCAGTCTGGAATTTCTGGTTGTTGTATACATCTTGGTCGGTAACACCCTGCCAGAACATGGTCAGGTCGAAATCTTTATAAGAGAGTCCGATATTGAGGCCGTAGGCGAATGCAGGCACCGGATCGTAGATCCAGGTTTGGTCGTCGCTGGTGATTTTGCCGTCGTGGGTCAGGTCGCGGTATTTAAGTCCACCGAGGCGCGCGTTGGGCTGACCGGAAGCGTTCACTTCTTCCTGTGTTTGGAAGAGTCCGTCAGCCACATATCCCACGATGGACCCATAGGGCTTGTGGCTCTGTACGAGGTCTTGTGTGGAGGTATGAGCGTAGGCACCAGCGGTGGTGGAGGGCAGGTAGGTGACACGGTTGCGGAAGAAACTCAGGTTGCCATTGAGGTCGAGTCCCAGTCCGCAGGCCAGCTGTTTTCTGTAGCCCAGTGCGAACTCCATACCCCAGTTGCGTAGCGCGGGTCCGTTCTGCCATTGGTTGCCGCCTTCGCCAGTTGCACCGAGATAAGCAGGGTTGATAAGCATATCTTTCACATTCTTGATATAGGCGTCAACAGAACCGTAGAGCGAGTTGTTGAGTAGCGTGAAGTCAAGACCGATATTGTATTGTGTAGCAGCTTCCCACTTGAGGTTGGGATTGGCCAGTTGTGTGGCACGATAGCCCGAGGGGAATGTGCCGGATCCCTGCAGGGCCAGGTCGTAGGCTGTGGAGGTGACGCGGTCGAGTCCGTAGTCAACAACGTAGAGTCCAAATTGTGCGTTGTTGTCGATGGCCTGGTTACCTGTCTGTCCCCACGAGAGACGCAACTTGGCATCGTTGAGCCAGTTGTAGTGCAGTAATTGAGAGAAGCGGAAACCAAGAGAGGCTGCGGGGAAGGTACCCCAGCGGTGGGTTTTACCGAAAC
>ULNB01033213.1_pt1 | contig 24649 bp, 31 predicted proteins | sample 1951811 | NCBI WGS metagenome assembly ULNB01 (sample SAMEA4835566, study PRJEB28245) | human gut metagenome | biome: gut microbiome; material: fecal sample | place: Denmark | collected 2008
CAAAACTTTCATCCTGAATTAAGAACTTAATACCTTTTGATGTATCAAGTCCAGCAGCATCATATGCAGAAAGTCCAGTGCTGGCAGCTTCTGATGTAGCTGCATTAGAGGCACTTCGTGCCATTACAACCTTTTCAAGGTTGAGATAAAAAGCGGGCGCCACCGCAAACTCGTCCGCGACGTGGCTGTCATTGACCTGCCCACTGGAGGAGACATAGAACCCACCGCGGTCGCCGGCAGGGTTGACACCCCAGAAGGAGCGGGACCACAGATGGCTACGAGCCCACTGCCAACTGGTGCCGTCGTAGACATATGAATAGTCCTTACGGAGATTTGCAATAACTTCTTCAACCTGTACCGGATTGTAGTACATCTCATCAATAGATGCAGCAAACAAATGTGCATTTTGCAATGTGTCAGACGAAGATAATGTTGCACTAACTCCACTCGTGCCGTCAGTTTTTACCGTCGCACTCTTTACTGCTGATTTCTCTGCATCCGAAAACCATGATTTTCCGGATGCACTAATGGTAGGTCTTGAATTTTTGCTACCATCATAGCTAAAACCATTCGTATACCAGTTTTCTACATTCTGCAAAATAGTCTGTGCGAAATCGCTTGTAACAGCTGCACTTGCATTTGTATAGTACTGTGCGAAAAGATACTGATCATCCCAGATTGCATCCGTATCCATAAGTTCCCATGTAGTAGAAAAATCAATGTCGGACCTCTGTGTAAAACTATCAAACTGCGATCCACCAGAATAATTTCCTTTTACGGCCTTATTCGATCCACTTGTTGTTTCTAACAGTCTGGCACCACCATTATCACTGTATATCTTCAAATGTCCGGAAGTACCAGCATCACTCTGCTTCACTCCATCATTCAACTGATTAAGTGCCTTAAATTCATTACCTGCATACCAGTAACTTACTTTGCCAGATGTATCCTTAGCAGGTAAGTTAGCAGCATTCCATGCCGGCTCTGCTACTGTTGATGATGTACCTGCAAGAGTTGCTGCTTTTGCTTTCATCGGAGAATAATTATAATAAATATTAGTAGCCGTAAATCCGGACAAAAGCATTGTAGTAATCAATGTAGATGACAATAATCTCTTACTCATTACTGCCAATCTTCTACTCTTTTTCATAAGATTTTTCCTCCTTGTAAATTTTCTGTTTCTTTTTGAAATTATAAGATCTGTCTTTATGCAACAGGCTCTCATCTTTGGTAAATATATATTTATAGGTAAGATATCGCTGCAATTGCTTTGTATCTCCCTGGTTCAAAAATGCAAAGGTTCCATTCATTTTTTGTTTCACATCAAACGATGTAACCTTGCCTTTACAATAATCTTCCGACAATCTTTTCATCCGCTTTTTTGTTAATCTTTTTCTATCTGTTCTTACCCTGCATTTTATTCTCCCTTTATCGTCGATTGAGTACTGCCAACCGCAAAAAGTAAATCCTTGCTTGATTGGCATATATTTTGTTTTTTTGGGATGTAACCGTACTCCCATTGAATGTTCTTCCAAATATTTCTCAATCTTGATCTTACAGTCCTTACAGGATGATTTCAGATGAAAGAAAGTAAGAAAATCATCCATATATCGCACCTGCCCCTCATTATCATCTCTTTGTGCAATATACCAGTCTACTTCATTAAGATATGCCAAACCAATCCATTGACTCGGCAAATTTCCTTTTGGCACTCCATACTCCCCAGTCGGATCATTCTCTGCTGCATAACAATCAGTCTTTTTCCATCCATCCACGATGTTCATAAAAAGAATGTACCCCATTGCTTGCATACCAGAAAATTGTTCTTTAATGCGTTCATGGTTCACATTATCGTAGTAACCCTGAATATCACATTGCAAAACGTAGAAATCCGTACCATATTTCTGATACATCTTTTCCAAAATACTCTTTACAATCTTTTGGGCTTCTGGTGGTCCTTTACCTTCCTGACATGCCACATTTTCCGTCATGCTCTTGATTGTGACAGGCGTGAAATTGCTCATTCCGTTTTTAGCTGCTGTAAATAGAACATCTTCCGCTATTCCCCAGCTTTGCATCAACTTATCGGAGATTGGCACAGTCATCACTCCATTCACCTTTGAAAGCAATACATGATAAGTAACCGCCAGATCTGCCATTTGTCTATACGGTTTTCCTTCAAGCAGCTTCTTATTATTCTCCATGCAAATAACTTTGGCAATAATGCGATCCTTTACCAGTTCAAAATCAGTGATCCTTGATACATCAAAATTATTATCGGGTGCATTTTGAACATAAATTTGTCCTATTTCGCCCATGACTGTATCCAAATCTTTACTCCCACTCATATATTCCTTATAGAATGGATCCAGATAAATTGTAGGTGATATATTAACCTTTTCCTGATGAATAATAATGCCTGTTAACGTCTCATTATTCTTAGCCACCTGTTGCAAATCTACTTTTGCATCGGAAAATTCTTCTGGCAGATAATCAAGAATAGTATTTTTGATATGTTCCTGAAATTCATTGAAATTAAGCATTTTCTTCTTTTTTCTCCTTTTCCTTTGTTCCCAATACAATTTTTCCTGCATATGCTGCCAATGCTGCGCTTCGATCCTCTGCCTTCTCTTTATTGATCTCATAATTTTCGCACACATAATTCATATTCCTATTCCTCCCTATCGTGATTTGTTCTGTACCATGTTAGGTACATTAAGTAACGTATCAAAAGTGGTTCCGTCCATTTCCTGTAATTTATTCTTATTTGTATCATACACAAGAATATCATTACAGAGTCTGGACTTATCTTCGATCAATCCAGACAATTCCTTAAACAATCCTTTCAATTCATCCAGAGTAATTCCATTGCCTTCCGGTATGCAATACATATGGTTTACACTGGAAGGCATAATGTAATATTTTTCACATTGTAATGATTCTGCAATGCGCTCAAGCATTCCCGGATAAAACATTGCTGCAGCACCATTAAAATATGTTTCGTTGGAAAGTACTCTAATTCTTGAAATATCAAATGCTTCCTCAAGAAAAACACTCTCGCTGCCCTGGACAAAATCAGTAATGGGTTGCAGCACTGCCGGAAACTGCTTTACGGAGTTCTCAGATGCCATCTGAAAAAGTTCATTCTTAGAAATTCCCCAGCCATTTAACATATCATTTGTTACTGTTAGGCAGGTACTGTAGTGTCCCGACAAATTTTTATCTCCAACACACAGTTGCGTAAGAACAGCAAAGCTGCCCTTACGAAGATGTGGGAAATTCAATAACCGATCTGCACTTTCATCATAATTAATAACTGCGATCAACAATCTTTCAGATAAATCCTGTCCTGTCATGTCTGCAATTTTCATAAATCAATATTCCTTCCTATCTTCCTGAATGTCTGCGAAAACCACTCTGCATCTGATTATTTTGCGTTTCCGCATCTTTTCCTGCTACTGCATCAGCAAGTGTCTGATCATTGTTTTTCTCGTGATTTTTCTTGTATTCTTCACGAGCCCATTCAAAATAATCAATTACATCTTCTGATGTAAGTGTTTTTGTTTCCGTATCGAAACCACCTTCACCATTGTCAAATGAATGCTTCGCTGTAAAGGTATAATCCTCTCCATCCGGTGTATGTCTGAATAAAGAAAGCCTTACTTGCGATTCAGATCCCGGTATTTCTTTAATACGTTCCTTCGGAACAACAATCTCATAAAAGAAATTCTGATTTGTACCCCGCTTATGCATTCCATACATTGGTACGGATATAGCACAAAGTTTCTTACCTTCCTTACTTTCAAATTCTCTCACTAATTTGGCAGAAATGGTTGTAGAAACAAACAGGTCTTTTGCTTCGCTTCTTGAAACAGCCTTATCAAGATATTCCTTTAACTGTACGCTACTGATCTCCATTTCCCTATCCTGGTACTCTCCATCTACCGATACACTGTATCGGAGTTTTACCATATAATCTTCTGGCGTATCTTTCTTCTTTTTAGGGAATCCAAAATAGCTCATGCCTTCATTCTTCTCAGAAGGCTTAAATCTATCCTCCGGTAGTATAAAGCTACACCAAAGATCCTTATCAGAATCTTTTTCCGGTACGGGAACTGAAATAGAAACGAACTTCTTATCCCCTGACACAAATTCTTTTCCCCATGCAGTCGGCACCGTACAATTTACAAAACCATGATTTTCTGCATAGATACGCCTTTCTTCTTCATAGGCACTTTTCAGTTCCTCAATTTTCCATGTTTTTGTAAAGTTCTCATATTTCTCTTCATTTGGTGCAGAATCAGGTACATTCTCTTTTCGTCTGCTATACTGTACCTGAATCTCTGTTCCCTCCGGTCTGCTGAAGTATACACGTTCAGGATTATCACTCCTTACTTTAATGCTGCTAAGAGGGTATAAGAACGTACCATTGCCAGGTGCAAAAACTCTTGCATAATCCTTTCCTGTTTTGTCATTATGAACAGGGTTATCTGTATTTACCTGCTTTCTGTTCAAATCGATCGTTACAAATGTAATATTTTCAGCCATTATTTTTCCTCCTTTTTCGCACATAAATGACCTATCTCAATGTATGAATCTACAATAAAACATTAGATCATTAGAAATGTTATGGTAAAATCATACTTTTCCAGAAATGTGTTGTTTTAAGCAAAATAAAAGAACTCTGCGCCGTACAAAGCACAAAGTTCATTTATTTGACTCAAATATTAGACATTGCTATTCGATAATAATCTTCCTCATCAATACATAGAAAACCATTTTCACAGACTTTACAATACAATTCAGAGATTTCTTTCATATCGGCTGCTATTACCAGCTCAAGAGATTTCTTTTTACTATTATTCTTGTCAAAGACAGTTTCAGTATCTCCATATTCTGCCTGCTCAATGATAAATACTTGTGTAAAATGCTTTGTTTGATTTGCATCCGCAAAAATATGATTCCGCATTTTACCACGACATACTATCTTAGATCCTTTTACAAAATTAGAATTGATAAGTCTTGCCGCATTTTCAAATGCCACACATTCAAAATAATCATATCTATTTTTTACGGGATCTGCGTTATCAAATTCGCAACACATCTCTGCTACTGCTATCGTAAAGACACACATAGATATAGTGAAACGTTCCATAAAGATACCTCTCTTTTTCTTTGCGCCAAATTGGCGCAATTAGTATTGTTCTAACATACTGTCGTCAAATTCTATTAAAGGCGCATCTTCACTTTCCGGAACATTATCTGAAAGTGTTAAATCATTTTGAAAGATATCCGGAGAAGTTTGTGCCAAATTGGCGCAAACTTCTCCGTCCGCTGCCCAACTGCCTATACACTTACTAATTTTCTCAAGTCTGATTTTAATTTCTTCCATTTCATCAATAGGTACCAGTTGCATTTTTTTAGAAACTCCATTTATTGAAGCAGTAATATACCATTCCCCTCTGACAAGTTCTTCCGCAAGTTCTTGTTTGAGGTTATATTCTGTTCCTTTATGTATTTCCGAAATATACAACTCAATGATTTCTCTATTAAACTTGTCACATGGCTGTTCCAATAGAGCTATTATAAGATTGGCATTCAAATTTAATTCTGACGCCCCTTGCAGAGTTTTTACAAATTCCTTATCTAATCCAGGCGTTAAAAGAAAATACTTTAGATACTTTTCTTCGTTAGAGCAATTTGATTCGAGTAGTTCCAAAATATTCTTTTTCCTGTTTTGTTCATAATCCGTGGCAATCTGATCAATATTTTTTCCACTTTCTGTTTTCCAAAACAATAACTTGTTTTTTAATATGGGCATCGTCCGATTCACATTCTTCTTTTTTACATTTTGCTTCGATAACTCATGCTGCAAAGGGGAGAACCAACTCGGACGCTTTCCTTCATATATTCCCGGAAGTTCAGATATACTCTTTTTAAAAGTTTCCGGATGTAAGTCTGTTTGATTACTCTCAACAGGCCGGATCATAATATCTGATACAACGATGCCAAATATTTTCAGTATCATTGACCATCAGATATACTTTTCCTCCAGAACCTCCATAAAACACCCTAATTTCATGTAACAGGATACGCATAAATGCATACTCCCACCGCTTCGCTTGCTCGTCTGATTTATGCACCCAAACCGCCAGGCGGATTTGCAGCAAGGGGCAAGCCCCTAACACCCCACCATTACACAGATAAGAAAAAGTCTGCGCCAAATTGGCGCAACATAATGCACGAAAAAAGAGCCATCCGTTTTCATGGGATAGCTCTTTTAAACAAAACCATTCTTTATCTAATTTTATTTTTTTTTACATGAACATCAGGAGTTTTCTTTTGTACAATTTCTTTTAATTTGTCGAAATTATAGTATTTATACAAATGTTCATCCTGGTTAACAACAGCAACTTCTTTTCCTGAAATATGTGTCTGCCAATCAGTTTCTCCCGGATGAATAATAAATCTGCCACATATTTCACTATCCGGAAATTTATCTTTCAATGCATCATCTACCTTACCATTCACAATAGACCAGTTTTCATTATGCACATTCACTTTATACCTGTGTTTACACTCAAATAAATAGAACTGTTTTTTACGTGAATCATCATTAGCTGAAATCACAATATCAATTTCATAATTATCCGCCTCTTTTGATTCAATATAATAAATCGTATCAGCAGCCTGTTTCTGAAAATACATATCTACCATGCAGTTGGCTTCATATACCAGTCCAAGAATACTTCCCATATTATCATAATCTGGAAATACCGTTTTTATAAACTGACATGTCAAAGACGGATTCACTATATATGTTTTATATCCCTTAAACAATTCGTCTTGAATATTTTCCATCTCATTCAACAAATTGGGGATTTTAACAAGTACACCAACGCTGCATAACAGGTCTGCTACAGCTCTGATATCATTTATACTGATCTGGGTACTTTCCAGATCAATACCCAATCTATCCAAAGCAAGCTGCGTATCTACATTATCTTTACTCTGTAAAAGTTTTGGATTACATCGTAGCAAATCCCATACTGCCCTGTATAAAAGTGTATATATAATATTTGAAATTTTTGTGTCATCAAACAGTGGGCGATAATCCCGTATATATCCTTTTAGATTGGCAATAATAGCTTCCTCTATATAGTTTGCCATTGTATGCTCATTATTAATAACATAGCTCTCAAATATACCACCCTGCGTAAGGTAAATGTCACACGTATTTTGATCCATTGGCTTATCATATATTCTGCAATACTCTGGAAAAGACATATGAGTTGTATGAAGCGTAATTGCACGATGAATCAATGGTCCTGTCTTTAGTGCTTCCAGAGATAATGACTCCGTTCCTGTTACTACAATCCTTTTTCCATGACTCACAAGGGTAAATAGAAATCCATCCAATTCTGAATTTTTTCTATTTTGAATCCAGGTATATTCATCCAGAATAATTATTTTTTCTGTACGGGATTCTAAAACCCGCATCACCTCATCCGCCGATGTATGAATTCCTTTTTCCATTATGATATATACTGCATCTTTCCCCTGCATGGCCTGCAATACTCCAATCGACTTTCCAGTACCTCTCAAACCACTTACGAGAAGAACTTTACTCAACGAAGATTCCATGTATTTTTCTACTTCGGAAACAAAATCACGTTTTTTCCACGAAGAATCTACTCCACTGTCTTCAAGATATTTTTCATAATTTTTCTTATCAATTATTATCATAAAAACACCTCCGTTACTAGAAAGAATTTTTTGTTTATTCTCCCATCTTCCGATCAGCTCCGTATAGTCCATGTGTGTATCCCCAATAGGCCTGTTCTTCGCTGATATTATTCTCCCTTGCAATTTTCTGTACTTCATTCACTATCATTTTAGCGGTGAATCGTTGCTGATCCTGGGAAAGATTTTCTAAATTTCTCTTTTGAGTATATTCAAACGCTTTCATTTTTACTATCCCTCCTCACGCTGTTCAGGGCGTTTTCTGTATTGCGCCAATTTGGCGCAAATCATTTTTTATGGTTCATGACAACTCTACCTGGTCCGTCAACGAAATTATAATTATTATCACGAGATTTGTAAATTGGCATTTTCGTGTCTCCAGATACAGGCATACTATATACGCCTTCTACTTGTGCCGGTCCCTTAAATATATCTGTGCTAGCTGCTATCCTCTGATCATGAATCCTGGTGCTCATTTCCAATGCATACTTGTTAATAATTACTGCATCTTCATAATCCATAACTTTATCACAAATACCATAATCATTTACCATACCTACACTAATTGCATTTTTGTCAAAGCGCTGCGTAAATAATATCTGGAACGTTTTCCCGTTTTCAAATTCAATGCTCGTTCCGCATTGGAATACCTGATATCTTTTATGAAGATCTGTTGCTATCTCCGAAAATGCTGTGAAATAGTCATTCAATAGATTTTCCAATGAACTTCTAAGCTCTTTTGCTACCTTTTCATCAAAGACCTCTGGAAGATTAACGATTAAGGAAAAATCATCCATTAACAAGCAGCTCCTCCCTGGTCTCTTTCTGCATCCAGTTCTGTACCCAATCTGCAATACCCATTCCTTTTTTCTGCCGGCAATCCTTATCTGCACGAAGAATGTCTTGTCCACTCATGATAGAGTAACCTACAACGCCTTCTAATCTCTTACAAATATATTTCTCAAAATCTGCAATTTGAATTTCCTGTGTAGCATACCATTTTGAAAATATATCATTTCTGTAATTGCCTACTAACACACCTTTTAAATATAATTTTTTTTCTGAACTATCATTCATATCAAATACCTGGATAAAGTTATTAACCTTCATAGTATTGTCTCCCTTCATTCAATCTTGTTAGTTCAATACGTTCCAATTTTCATCAGAGATAATAATTGAACTTTTGCTCATGATGCTTGCATTGGAAGATGCAAGATAATTAGTTTCTCCTTTAAGGGGATAATATAAATATGCCATTCCATAAGATCCATCACTTCTTAGGATTTTCTTGCACTGGAGATAGCAAGCACCATCGCAGGTAAGCTCCATATCATCCAACCGATTCTGTGGAATATTACTGTCATATACTCTGAATATCAATTCTCCGGCATTGTTAAAGTAATAATCATATACGGTTATTTCATGTCCGGAACCCTGTTTTAAGTATAAACCTATATTTAATATTTTCCCTTGATCGAGATAGTCCATCATTGTCTCAGCAACGCTCCAGTCAACGCTCCAATCATTGCTGATCATATACTCATTCAGATACGGCAGCTTCTCCGATGCTTCCTGGAAGCTTGCTCCAATCATTTTAACAAATTCCTGTTCACCAGAGCTAAGCTTATCTCCGAGGTAATTGTTCAACGGAGAAGAATTGTCGTCTACGAAAGTATTTGTCTTATAATCTGATAATCCTGCATCCATCAATGTTGTGTTGTTGTTATCCCCATTTAAATTCCAAGTAATGCCATTATAGCTTCCGCTGGATGGATAAGTGCCGGTATTAAACAGATAAGAAGTTAAATGAGCAATGCCAGTACAATTCCCTGATACACCATATTCAGATTCAAAATTCTGGAAAGGTAATTCATCAACATAAGGATCAAATGTCGTATGATAATTATTATAAACTACCTGAGTCGAATCATCTGAATTACTTCCATTCACAGTATCTGATGCTACAATACCATCATCATGGTACCAATAGCCGAATATAAGCAGCCACAAATTATTCTTTTCTTTTCCGCTCCATACAACTCCGTCCCCTGTTTCCATTCCAGGAACTCTGCTCTTGAGCTTTTCATATTTCATTTGAATTTCATCTATGTTGGATGCTATGAAATTGATTCTGTCAGTATCCTTGAGCTGGTATATCTCCATTGCACGTTTCTTCATATTCTCGTTGCCTTCATCTGTGTCCTGCTCCGGATAATATACATCCATTTTAGTAATATGCAACGTATATAATAGAGATGAATTTTTAAGTAAGAATGCGATTTCATCATCTTTAGAGTTATTGAGCTGCATTTTCTTAGATGCAGTTGCAAAAATCTTATCCATGGGAGTTGTTTTTTCAGTAATGTATATATAATAAGCACTTTCTCCATTAAAGTCATAGGAAAGTTCTGCCTGGTTTCCATTTAACTGATATTTGCATTTTTCCAAATCAGAAAGTCCGTATACTAAAAAGTCACCCTCATATACCCAGATATCTATTTCATCGTTTGTATCAATTACTTGTGTCAGATCGATTGTAACTGTTCCTGAATAATTATAGATCCAATATCCCTTGTAAATCTTATTTATTCCATAATCAGAAAGAGAATAACGGTCTGTAACATCCTCAACTACTGCTTCCAGATCGTTTACATTCTCTGCGCTTAACACAACCTCACTACACTGGTTATTTGTAAACTCAGGTTTCTCCATATCATATGCCTGCAACGGATCCATATTGTTTACTACCTTATATCCATCTGTATATAAATCATCCATTGTAGAGCTTTTCAGCGGATCAGTGTTATAAACTTCAATTTCTTCTTTGTCAGTCAATCCATCATGATCAGAATCAGAACCATCATGATAGTCCAGACCTGCTTTGTATTTATCGTACTGTGTCATCCCTGCAATGTCAGAGTCTATAGACTTCAGGCTTTCTATAAAGGTATCCTGATCCAGCACTTCAAGACCTGTCAAAAGATTATGATTGCTTTTTATTGTACCGATTCCAGTCTTTACACAGTTCACTATAAGCAATATTAAGAATACAATTAAAAGACCTTTTACAGATTTATGATTTCTAAAAAAGAATCGAAAATAATTTTTACGCTCTGCCTTGGCTAATGCTTCATTTCTCATCATTATGCTTTACCTCCAATCTATGCAGCTTTCCTTATATTTAGTGTAGCATTATATATTCATTTTGTCAACATTATTTTAAACATAAAAAATAGTGCTACTGGCAGTCGGTATCTTTACCGCTACGAAAGTAGCACCATTATATGTATTATATCAGTTTCACAATCTTTCAACAACAAAATCAATGGCTATATTGCCCTTCTCCTGCGATTTCCGGCTAAAATATTTTCTGATGCACTATTAGAAAAATCATACTTTCCATAAGTGCTGTAATTCTCTTTTCTGGCTTCGTCTACAAGTTCCTTAACCATCTTTTCTGCCTGTAGATTTTCTTTCACAACAGGATAATAATACAGCATATCAAGATCAATAGATCTACCATTCACAATAGGTATTGTTTCAAGCTGCTCTCCAGATGATGTTTTGCCAACCAGATTAATTCCACCAACAAAATTCTTTTTATAATCCGGAATGTTTTCAAAGATTTTCAATGCCTCCTGTGCCGACATGATGTTAGAATATGTATTTCCCATAGAAGGGAATTCTGCACACTCATTTACTTCAAAAGAAAACGACAAAATAGGCTTATTATCAAAATCAACTGCAATCGGCCTATTTTCTATTGCATTTTTTACATACTCGTCCATCTGATCAGCATATTGCCGGAACACTTTCATAGATGCATCCAATACATCTTCTACATGTTTAATTTTGTCTTCCTGGGACGTATCAGATCCAGCCATTTCTCTCTCAAACAATTTGTAATGTTCTGCAAGATGTCCTTTTCTACTGTCTGTAAGTTCTATACCATAATGAGATTGAATCAGAACAGAAATACAATCTGCTTCAAATTCTTTTTGAGCTGAACTAATTTCCCTTTTACCATGCTGTTCCAGCATATGTCCAATCTCATGAGATAAAGTACTCAATCTTTGTGTATCTTCAAGCAGAGAATTCAGGACAATCTGATTGCTCGATGGCTGATAATAACCTCGTCCGGTTATTGTCGGAAGATCCCTGGTAAACACATTACATCCCAACGATTCACAGAATTTGATCAGTCCTTCTACAATTTGCGCATGCTCTGCAGAGCTATATCCCATAGAATAGAGTTCGGGATACCTCTCTTTGGGGAAATCAGTCTGAGCTATGTCAAATACAGTACCTATTTTAAAACGAAGTACCTTCTTCCCTTCGATATAGCCATTATAATATCCCTTTTTCTGTTCCTCGGATGCTTCTGATAAAGGAACCGTCTGCCCATCCGAAAGTATCAATATTGTCTGCTTTACCGGCACCCATATTTTCATTCCCCTTTCGCCCTTTTTTACATGAGCATCCATCTTTTTCCAGGCATCAAAAGACTGTACAAACGCAGCATGATCATTCTGGGCATAGATAAGCTGCATATTATGTAAGGAATATTGATAGAACCTAGATGCAAATTCTAATACTTCTGCCATTTTTTCCGGATTTTCTGTATAGGATTTACTGACTGACAAAATCAATTCACGTGCCTGATTCTGGTTTTCCTTCGCCTGTTCTTTCCATTCCGCCTTTTTATTTTCGGATACCTTATATGCCATAATCATCACTCCTTCCAAATTCATCAATGAATTCCTTATATTGAGCTTCCGGAAGCTGTTCTGCAGGTATGAGCTGCATATCTGAATCACATACAGTTCCGATCTCATAAAGATGCAATGTATCTTCTGCAACAAAATAATGATTATTCTCATCTATTGCAACGAGCCATTTTCCCCAGTATCCTGCTACCATATAATAGTCTCTAACAGCTACTCCAATATCATTTCTTTTCATCTTCGTCCTCCTCTGCGATGTATAACCGCCATATCATCATTGCGGTTATACCGGTTATTATTCTCTGCATCCGAATTGTTTCTTTTTTCATAAAGATATTTTTCAACTTTCGGAAGATACTGCGCCAAACTACCAGTCTCATATGTTGTTATGGGATTTATATCTACAATAATTCCATCAATACAAGGCATATCCTCATGAAGCAAATCAAACAGAACATCTTCTCTTTCTTTTGTTGCAAGTTCCACAACAACATCCAGATCAGATTCAGAATTTTCCATTCCTCTGCATCTGCTTCCTGTAACTGCAATTCCTGTTATCAGCGCATCCATTCTTGCATCATCTATCTTATTTTGAACAAAGAGCCTGATGAAATTCTCAATTTCATTACCATCCATACCGCCGATCTTATGGAAATAGGAAGCTGTTTTCATTTTAAAAGAATAGATCTCTTCTACATAACCACTCCAGCCTGCCAGCAATTCATCAAACGTAAGTGTTTCCAGTTCTACTATGGTAATAGATTCAATACGTTCCGGATATCTATTACCATCAATAAAAGTACTTATCTCCATCTTTTCCATATCAAGTACAAACTGAATTTCTACATCATTATCAGTTAAAGTAGTATATCCAATCGGAACTTCAGAAAGATTTTTAAAGTCCTGTTGTCTCTCGTTACCAAATTCCCGTTCAAGATAATCCTTAACCGACTGTATCGCCAGCATAATCTCGCTGCGCCACACAACTTCTCCTTTACCATTTTCTGCATAAAGCAATATTTCATCATCCCGCTTTTTCATTGCATCATCTAATTCATTGTAAGCAGTTTCCCCACTGATATATTTTTCAAGTTCCCATTTATCACTAAAGGTAACCGTATCAGTATCCGATATCCAGCCATTAAGATTTTTGGATTCCCGGTATTTTATATGCAGCCTGTAATTTTCTCTCTCCATTTCACCTGCCCCCATACGTTTTATTATTTATAGTTTCTACCTGCTGTTTTTTTTGAATTAACAATGCTTCGTTGAAATCCTTTCCAGAAGGTGGGATGATCACATCAGTTATAAATCCCTGGTCCTCATATTTTTTAACCAATCCTTGCGATATAGCATTTCCTGATTCATCCTTTTTGCCATACAGAGCTTTATGCGCAGCTTCATCATTATCCAGGCAGAAGTGAATTGTATCAATATGATTATAATCTTTCAGGAATTGCACAAGTGGAGTATCTTCAACCATTCCCAGAATCAGCTTATTAGAATCATAATCTTTATACATATCTATATACGACATGCAATCAATAACAGCCTCAAATACCAGAAGCGTATGATTTCCTGGATTCACAATATTGACTCCGTAGTTTTTATCATTGCCAAGAACATCCATCTTAAATTTTTTTCCATACAGATCTGCGGTACCTCTTAACCCAGCATATCGAATATTTCCCTGCGGATCATATCCGCAGTATACTATGTTATGATGTACTGCATCCTCATATATGAGTTTATGCTGCACAAAATAAGAAACAACATCCGGCGACAATCCTCTTGTCTGAATCAAATACGCAAATAACCGCCTATAATTACCATTTTTAGGCGGAAGAATCATGTTATGGTTTCGTTCTTTTCTTTCGTTACTCATGTCAGCAACAGAATCTCTCGCATATTTTATATCTGTCGGAGTTCCTTTAAAATCAAGCAGCCATTTAATAGCCTGTTGCGGTGTATCCAGACCGCCAAATTCCATTAAAAAATCAATCTGCGTTCCTCCGGTAATATTACCTTTTCCACTCCAGCGATTCCAGGTTCTGTCATTATAAATGACCAGACTATCCATTTCTTTTAAAGAATAGTGTGTGCCTGTTCTCACCGGTGTAAAACCAAGGCTCGATGCCACAGCACAGAGACTAACACATAATGCTTCCTGGCGTTCCTGTGTTGAATATCCTATTGCATTACCCATTTTATCTAAGATCACAAAATCCACCTCCATTCATATCTAATAATAACCAAATGAAGGATTCTTTTTGTTTGGTTCAAAGCAACTAATATTGATACACCACAGACTTTCTGCAATAAAGCAGCTACATTTTTCTTTTTAATCGTATTATTTAACAAGATACGAATAGAATAAAAAGGGAGAACTATCTCTTATCAAGTCAGATCTTTGAAATATTTTTTGCAGAAAGCATGTATTTTATATAAAAATCTCTTAAATTATTAAAGAACAGAAAATTAATAATATACTATTTACAGGCTTCAATAGCTTATAATATCGAGGTTTTCACATTTTTGTTTCATCCGTAATAATTGAATAAAGTTATCCACAAATGCTCTATAACTTGAAGATAAATGCTTTCAGAAATTCTTTATAAATGGAATGGTATATAAGAGTTATTCCGTAAAACTTGAATAGAAAATCCCAAAATAAGAGGACGAAACTAATTTCATCCTCTTATTTTGGGGTAAGCATACTAAAACGTTCTGTCAACTTCTTTTTTGATCAACTACAATCAGCCAAATACAATGTGTATTTGGCTATCATCTGTATCTCATTATTTATACCGCTGGCTGCTCCAGCAACTCTGTCAGGCATCTATTAACCAGTGCTGCATTTAGTTCTAGTTTCTTTTTTCCTTCTTTACGCTGAATAGTCAGGCTTTTCTTAATCGCTGATAAAACTACTGCAATGAAATTTCTATGCTGCCCTGCTCTCTGGGTATCCACAAGTGAAGCAATGTCTTTAATTGCTTTATCATTACTGTTTTCTGCCATTTTGCTGAAGTTCGTCTTAATCAAAGCGCAAATATTATTCACATAGTATTCTTTTTCACGAAGCATCTGTATAGATTTCTTAAAAAGAACAGTACTTCTTTTCATCATAATTTCATAATTATATGCTTTATTTCTCTTTCTGGATATAAATAGCAGCTTGTTCATCTTTAATTCATGCACATATTGCTGCAGACTCTTTTTTACAACTCCAAACATTTCACAAAATTTTTCATAAAAGTGATCCATCGTCATATGCTTTCCATTGACAAATCGTTGCATATATAGGTACAACAATTTGGAACCGGCTTTTAATTTTCTAAATTTATGGCTGCCGAAATCATTCTGAGCAACATTAAGATAACCCACATCACCTTTCTTGTATTCTGCTTTGAAGAAATCATTATTAACCAGTCGCACTCTTAGATCTGCTGAATTTATTTTTTCATATGATATAAGACCTTTGTCCTGTAGACTATGTATGACATCATAAAATTTTTGAACAGAGATTTCTGTTGCATTACATACATCTTTATAATATACGGACTCAACAATCCCTTCTTCATTCTGATAAACAGCAATATAAAGCAGAAAATCAATTTCTCTGCTTGAAATACCTGCTTCTATCATTTTATCAATGTATGTATTTTTCAATTTATACAACAGAATTCCCTCCTTTCCTCATAAATGCATTCAAAATTTTCCTATATCAAACATAGACATTTGATTATAGGTTTCATAATTACACCATACTGTTTCAATACGTGATTTTCCCTGTTCTGCACAAGAGTTAAACTGAAACTTTGTCCATGAACTTAAATAATCGTTGTACAGATCAGAATCATACCCGGAAATCATTATTTTAGCCTTGCTTTTAAACGCAGCTTCCAACATCTCTATATGATCCTGATCTGACATCTCATGCCTATATTGCTTCCCATTTCTTGTTTGCAAAAGGTATGGCGGATCTAGATACATAAATACATTGGCATAATTAAATCTATTTATCACTTCCAATGCCGGCTTATTTTCAATTTGTACCTGGCGTAGCCGTTCAGCTATATCAATAATCCATTCCGGGAGCCTATACCAATTCCATAATGCATAAGAACGTTCTCTCCCAACAACATCACTTTTCCAACCAACCTTATACTGATTTGTCCTAAATCCATGACCTTGCCAACACTTCACAAGGAATCGAACTGCTTTTTGCATTTCTGATTCCTGACCCTGATTATCCGCAGAAAATGCATCATCATATCTTTCTCTGCTAAAGGGAGTTGTCATAACAAGTCTGGCCAGAGTATCACTATCTGTCTGTATACACCTAAAAAGATTAGTAATATCAGAATCTAAATCATTTATAGTTTCAATATCAGAGTATGGTTTACTGAAAAATACTGCTCCACTACCAAAATATGGCTCCACATAACTATGATGTTCCGGAATCAAATCTACTAATGATCTGGCAATGTTCCATTTGCTTCCTGGGTATCTTAATACACTTCTCATTATTCTCTACCTTGATGAACCTCTTCTATGTCCTTGAACAGGTAGTATATTGTTTTCTTCAGGGCTGCTATTTTCAACAAGATTTTTGATATTTTCTTCATACCACTTATTGCACTTTTCTACCTGATCATCCCAATCGTATGCAATACTGCCCATATAGTCTGCAAAATCCTTTTTTAAGTCATTCAAATCTTCTTCTGCACCCAAAAGCCATTGTTTTTCATCTTTTATTGCCTGGCTACATTCATTTATGTATTCATCAACACTCGAATATGAATCAACATATTCTCCCTTATTTACATCCCAATGCACAATTTGATCCCAATCTTCAGGATTGGCTATATCCTCCTCCAAAGATGCTATTGTTCTTTTTTCATCCTCTATTCTTTCTTTTATTTCCTCCAAATCGGAAAATTCACGACCAAACATATTATCTCCGAAGAAAAAGTGAATCATATTTTTTTCCGGTTCATCTAGAGCAAACCAACACCTCTCTGCCCACTGATCTGCATACATTCTTTCATCGCTGCCATTGGTATATGTGCCATCTACCAAATCCCCAATAAAATTTTCCAACAATTCTGCCGGTGATAAATTGTAACTCAATGCTCTCTTGGCCAATCGTTCTACATCCGCATCCGACAAACGAACTTTGTATATTCTTTCCTTAACAGTCTCTACTTCCTGCTTATTATCCTTATATGACATAGCTATCCCTCCATAAAATTCATAAACTACTAAGAACACATGCTTCCGATATATAATGATGCGAGCATTAAAAGCGCAACTCCACATACTTGAATCACATTCATCATTCCTTCACCTCCCTATTTTTCTTATTATCCAAAGGGATAGAGAGGACTCGAACCTCTATAAAAACTCCGGGATACAGTTAGGAGAAAAACCGGAGAACGCTCTACCGTTATGAGCAACTATCCCATAACATCTAAGATTCTGATGTTTAATATTCTCTCTTTTCCAACAGAAGAATAGCATGACGCAGTGCTGCTCTTTGATCATCGTCCACAACAGTTTCTAAAATATCATATAACCTATCAATCTCTTTTTCTGTCATCTTCTTACCCACTTTCATTTTCAATATCAGTTTTAGCTAATAATATATTCCGTATCTCCTATCCAATTATGCAAATCGCAACTGAGCCTGGCTATCATCAATCCTAAGATTTGGTTGCCTTTTTGCTATACACATTTCTGGCAGATTTGCTTTTACAAGTGCTGCAGGAAGTGGCGGACATACTGCATTTCCACATCTGCGCACCTGTTCGCTTCTTGGATATGGTCGGTGCCCCGTAATCGGCTGCCACCAGTTCCTGGAACTGTACCTCATAGCCTAAATCTGTAAGCTGCTGCATAAACTTATCGAATGTATTCCCTTGTTTTGCTTTAATCGGATGATGTCCTCGGTTTAATGGTCCCCATGTCTTAAACTCTTCCACGTTTTCCAACATAATCACCCTCGGTCTCACCAATCCCGCCCAACGACACGCAACCCATGCAAGCCCACGTATAAATTTATCTTTTGGCTTGCCTCCTTTTGCCTTGCTGAAATGCTTACAATCTGGAGAAAACCATGCAAGTCCTACCGGATGACCGTTGCATGCCTTAACCGGATCTACCTGCCACACATCTTCACAATAATGTTTTGTATTCGGATGGTTTGCCTTGTGCATCCGGATAGCTTCCGGATCATGGTTGATCGCAATATCAACGCTATAACCTGTTGCCATTTCCATCCCAGTGGAAGCTCCACCACCACCTGCAAAATTATCAACTATTAATTCTCCATTAATCATTTTATATCTCACCTGAATTCTGATCTATTATAATGTTTGAGTTTTCTTTCTGGGATATTCTTTAAGCATGTTCCTCATATCATCGTCTGTCATTTCCGCATACTGATATACATCATATAAGGGAGCATAATTATATTTTCCAAAGGCACGAAATCGGTATTCTCCTACTTTTTTTAAGATCCCCCTTCTTTCCAGACGCTTCACATCCTGGTGTGTGATATTGAACGTCTTTTGATACACTTGACTGCTGACACCTACTTCAAATGATTCAGCAAGCTTTTTATAAGTAAATCCATTATTTATAAGCAAGTCAAACAAATCTTCCTTCGTCGTTTTATTATCGTATTCTATACAGATAGAATCACATAAAGAAGCAAGCTCCTTTTTTAAGGCAATACTCTGAGTTCCACCATTTTTACATACTTCTTTTTTGACATATTCCTCAACAGATAAATTTTCATCAAAATAAATAATATCTCTCATTTTATCTCCTAAAATTCATATTCAGTTTAAATGGCAAACAATATATCCGTTACTATAAATATCATCAATGATATACCGGCTAAAAGTTGCGTATCGAAATGCATGTCCTTTCATGTATGGCAAAGGTTCTACGTAAACATCATGCTTCGGTATGTATTCGCATATCCAAGATGCAAGACGATTCTTCGCTCCTGGATATTTTAAAACACTTTTCACTCGTTCACCTTCCTCCACTAAATCCTAAGTTATTTCCGTTTGTATCTACAATTCAGTTCTCTTCCTCCTGGTGTATAATGTCGAACTTTATTTCTGTCCTTGTAAATTCCAGCACAAAAATATCCGGTGCATATGCAAAAATTTTCTATATCCCCATATCTATTATTTTTTGGTGTTTGCACCAACCACTGACAGTTAGCACAACATTCTACATCATTATTCATTGCAGGATGCAAGGAAGCTTTTTTTCTTATTACAGTTCAGCCTTGATCATCAATTTTTAATTCTCCATTTTTAAACTTGATTAAGAGTTGCTTGATGATAGATTCCATTTCATCCACACTGGTTCCTTGATCAAAATAGTTCTCCAAATCTTTCGTTTTAAAGGTAACCTTTGTCTTTGGTTTTTCTTTTGGTGGTTCAATTAAAAGTGAGACTACTTTTTCATAAGAAAGTGGCTGCTGTTCCGCCGTTTCCCGGATGATTTTGGCTTGTACCAGGTTAGGAATATGATGAAAGTTACTGATATATTCATATAAAGATACCTGGCTCTCCGGATCCAGAAACGCAAGCTCTGTTCCAATTTGAACAGTAAGCTTTCCTGTATCAATAAGTGCCAGAAAATCATCTGACAGATAGGAAAGCCTAACAAATCTTTGTACCTGACGTTTAGAGTCTTTCCCGGCTCCAACTGTCTCTGCTGTATCTGTTCGATTCTTTCCAAGCTTCTTTTCTTCATCAAGACACATTCTATAAGCCTTTGCTTTTTCGCTCGGCAGGATCTCGTCTCTACCGGATATATTACTATGTGTCATAAGCTTAGTCGCTGTATAATCATCTACTGACACAACTACAATAGGTATAGTCTTCAAACCAACGATACGTGCAGCTTCGGTCCTACAATGTCCTGAAATAATCTCATATTTACCATCAGAAAGAGGACGTACAAGCACTGGCTGAATAATACCATTCTCACGTATGCTGTCCACTAATTCGAGAAATTCAGCAGATTCTTTATCAATATGAAAAGGATGCTTCTTAAAATGTACCAGTAAATCAATATCTGTCTCATGCGGTTTATCGGTTTCTACCGTTACATTCTCTGCTTCAAGCTCCTCCTGCAATGACGGATCAAGCAAATATGAAGTGTCCATTTTTTTTAAATTCTCGAATATATTTTTCCCTGCCATTTATATCACTTCCCCTCTATTTTGATAAATTCTTCAATTAGATCTCCATAAACCATTGCTGCAGATGTTTTCGGTGCATATTTAAAAATACTTTCTCCCTCGCCATCTGATTCTGAAATGCGGACGGAATTAGGAATATATGTATCAAACATATTGATTTTCCCCTGGTAAGAATCTCTAAAATATGCCATAACATCCCTGTCATTATTAGTATTGATACGAACCATTGTAAACAAAATACCTAATACCTCTGGCTTTACTAATGTTCCATTCAGTTTCCTTACCTGGTTGATGTAAGAAAACAAATTTTGCATAGCTCCAACACCTAAAAACTGCGGTTGAACTGGTATAATAACTGAATCAGCACAGAACAGAGCATTGGTAACATAAATGCCTAAACCCGCTGGACAGTCAATAAAAATATAATCATAATCATCCTTAATACTGATTAAATATCTTCTTAAAACAATTTCACGCTGGATAGCACAGATCAATTCGCTTTCAAACGCATGTAATTCTTTAACGCTACAAATAACATCTATTCCTTCTTCATGCTGCATGATTGCATAGCCTTCCGGAACATCCTCACAATCTTTAGACAATTTAAAAATGTCGAGAATTGTCTTCTGCTCTTTAGTAACATGGATACCAAGCGCAGTAGTTAAATTTGCAGACGGATCCAAATCAATCGCAAGAACCTTTTTTCCTCTTGCTGCCAATCCAATAGCTAAATTTTTTATGGTGGTTGTTTTTGCTACACCACCTTTTTCGTTTACACATGCAATAATCTTACTCATATTCATTCTCCTAACTGTAATTTGATATTGATAATTTGCTTGTTTTATGTTATTATTTAGAAAATATGGGTGATTAAGAATTTAGTATCCCTGTTTCTAACAGGGCATTCCAGGGGTGGAATCCTAAACTTAATTCCCTTAGGATCCTGTTTGCCAGAACAGGATCTTTTTTTTACTGTGATATATAAGGAGGCTTGTATATGAAGAATACTAATTCCACATTAAATGGAGAGGATTTAAAGAACATCACATCTCGTGTTATATATCTAAGGAATCAGATACTTCATATGACGCAATCGGAGTTTGCTTCTGTTTTAAAAATGAGCCAAACATATTTATCGTTAATTGAATCAGGCAAAAAAGCTATTACCAAACCGACCATTGATAATATTTTGAGTACCTTTAAAGTAAATATGGAATGGCTGTTATTCGGCATCGGTACCGATGATGAAATCTTCCTTTCAACATCATATACAAAGGAATATTTTACAAAATCTACTCAGGAATCCGCATTGTCTGCTTTACAAAACGCTTATCAGCTTAAAAACAATGAAACAGATTTTGTAAAATGGTATTTATCTTTATCCTCTAAGGAACGTAGCCATTTTTTATCATGCATTGAAGGTCTCTCCGATCTTATGAGTTCTTATCCTCCCGGAACATCATAAGTACCCTTATGTGTTTTTTCTTTTTGCCACATTTCCTGTGCCACATGAGAAATAATTGCAAGATTCTCTTTCTCTTTAATATCATCTATACAATATTGAATTGTTTTTTTGCGTTCTTCGATGCCTATATTCTGCTTTTGTATGGGTTCACCTGACATTGCTCCACCTCCCTTAATCTATACTTTATGGTTTTACTTCTGGAGCACCATAAAGAATCGTATTTCTATCCCACTCTGTATGACCACTCAAAAATTCTTTATACTGGTCAAGCAATCCTCTATAGATATAATAAGAAAATCTTTTTTTTCCCTTTTTTTTTATAGCATGTCCGATTGGTAAACGATTTTCACGCATTAAAAATTGTAATGTGTCCAGGTCCATTTCCAATTCAGACGCAGCTTGTTTAGTTGTTACTCGTTCCATCGCATTACCTCTCTCTTGAAATAAAGTGTCGCTACTGAGTCTCTCTTGCAAACTCTATTTCATCTACTGCTATTCCAAAGAATTGAGCAATCTGTTTAGCTCTTTTTAGTGAAGGAGTTCTTTTTCCTGTTTCGTACATCCCTATAGCTCCTTTAGACATTCCAATTTCACTTGCCAATTCTTCTTGAGTGATATTTCTCTCTTTTCTCAGCTCCACCATAGAATGTGTCATATTTTACACTCTCCTTTCTCACATATTGTTGCCTATGTTTGCATTATACTCACTTATTGTTGCTTTGTCAATACTCTCGTCAACATTTTGTTGCTTTAGGCTAACAAGAACATTCTTAGCCTTTTTTTTATGCTATTTTTTAGTAAAGTCTGGAGGTGCAATGAAATGAAAATGGGACATATAATATCAAAATTACGCTATGAAAGCGGATATAGCCAAGTTGAATTAGCTGAAAAAATAGGTATTACAAAAGGTGCTGTTGGAATGTATGAAACAGATAAGCGAAAGCCAGATTACGACACTCTTATTAAACTGGCTGATTTATTCAATGTATCAACTGACTATTTACTCTCACATACCGTTGACTCTATTTCTAAAACATCAAATCATTCTGTCAACGTTTCGTTAGATAGTTCACGCTATTCAAAACAAGGATTATATATCTTAGAGTTATATGAATCTATGAACGAAGAAAGTCAAGCTATCTTATACGGAAAAGCCAGGGAACTTATAAGAGAACAACGATTAGAAGAAAAAAGTGGGAACAGAGACATACAAAAAGCAAATTAATTCAGTTTCCACAAAACTAGGAGGTGGTAATCGTGAAAATGCCGAATGGATATGGCAGCGTGGTAAAGTTGACTGGAAAACGCAGGAAAAATTGGGCTGTCAGAATATCTTATATAGAAAACATTCCCGGACAGAAGCCAAAACGCAAGCGAAAATACATAGCTTATTTTACTGATCAGAAAAGAGCCTTGGAATACCTTACTGAATATAACAGCGGTGCGATTGTCAAAGAACATGAAAAATATTCAGACATTCCCACATTCGCAGAATTATATGATAAATGGAAAAAGTACCGTAAGGGATTAAAAAATAATCCTTCTCAAAGTTGCTGGAAAAATTACGAAATTGCATTCAACCTTTTTTCCAACCTTCATGACAAGAAAATAATCTCTATTCGTGCAAATGATCTTCAGGAATGTATTTCTGCCAATAGTGCAAAATCCAAGACAACGATTGGAAATATGCGAGCAGTAATACGTGGCATGTGGAATTATGCTATCCTGAATGAATTTACTGAAAAGGATATCACTCAGCACCTTGTATTTGACTCTACATACAACGGTGAGCCTATTCATACAAGATTTACAGACAAAGAAATTGCTGCCCTCTGGGACGCTCTAGGAACCATTAACAACGTAGATATTGTATTGATTTATATTTATACCGGAACTCGCCCCTCTGAGCTGCTAGACATAAAATCCAAGGATGTACATTTAGAAGAAAAATATATGATAGGTGGAGAAAAAACCGAAGCTGGTCGTAACAGAATTATTCCCCTGCATAATGAAATTCTTCCACTCATTAAATATCGTTTGGATCAGAACAGAGAATATCTGATTACAAATAAATATGGCAACCATTATACACGTGCTGTATACCATAACTCAAATTGGAATACAGTAATGAGCAGAATGAAGATGAACCATGCTCCGCATGATGGAAGATATACATTTTCTTCTCTTGCCGATCAAGTATCAATGAATGAAACATGCCGAAAAATTATTATGGGACATGCTCTTTCAAATAAAAATGGAACTGCTTTTAAGACCGGAGGGACATCTGATGTCACTCAAGATGTTTACACAGAGAAAACTTTAGAACAACTATTAGAAGCGGTAAATAAGCTCCCTGTTAAGTTTGATGATTCGAAAAAGTAGTGTCGCCCACCTGTCGCCCACTTGTCGCCCACTCGTCACCCACGATATCAATTTAACCTCATTTATCTCAAGTTATCAGAATATTCACAAAACAAAAAAATCCCC
>ULNB01014118.1_pt1 | contig 24426 bp, 14 predicted proteins | sample 1951811 | NCBI WGS metagenome assembly ULNB01 (sample SAMEA4835566, study PRJEB28245) | human gut metagenome | biome: gut microbiome; material: fecal sample | place: Denmark | collected 2008
CGTCAACCGGCTCCAACTCTTGCGACAAGGACCTTGGATGACTCCCACTACGGAGGGCATCAAGGACTTCTCTGCTGTTGCCTATCATTTTGGAAGGGTGTTGGCAGACAGTCTCCAGGTTCCCATCGGCATCATCTGCAATGCCGTGGGAGGGACGACCACGGAGTCGTGGGTTGACCGTCATACCTTAGAGTGGGAATACCCCAATGTCCTCTTCGATTGGTATCATGGGGATTTCGGTCAGCCTTGGGCAAGGAAACGCGCCTTGTACAATGTATCGCAGTCGGGTGCGAAGTTTCCGCGACATCCCTTTGAGCCTGCTTATATGTTCGAGGCGGGCATCTTGCCCCTGCAGCATTATCCCCTAAAAGGTGTCTGCTGGTACCAAGGAGAGTCGAACGCACATAACATGGAGACCCATGCCAGTCTTTTTACCTTATTGGAAAAGAGCTGGAGAAAGTATTTCAGCGATCCCCAACTGCCGTTCTATACAGTGCAGCTCTCCAGTCTCAACCGTCCTTCCTGGCCTTACTTCCGTGACAGTCAGCGGCTTTTGGCTGCCCGTCTGTCCCAGACCTTCATGGTCGTGACGAGCGATCTTGGCGATTCTCTGAATGTCCACTATCCTGACAAGCGTCCGGTAGGTATTCGTTTGGCATGGCAAGCCCTGCATCATACCTACGGTCGTGCTTTAGAGTCGGAAGGTCCTGCCTGTGAGGGAAAGACATTCGTAGGCGACGGCATTCGCCTCGACTTCTCCCATGCAGAAGGCTTGCATGCCAAAGGCAACCGGTTGATCGGCTTTGAGGTGGCAGGCGAGGATGGTGTCTTTTACCCTGCCGAGGCAGAGATCAGTGGAACAGCGGTCTTGGTCAGAAGCCATTCCGTTGCCCATCCTAAGACCGTGCGGTATGGTTGGCAACCTTTCACCCGTGCGAATTTGGTGAATGGGGCAGGTCTGCCCGCCAGTACCTTTAAGAAATTGGACCCGGGGAGGTTGCCATAGGTATCCCTAAGGATGCCATCCATGGCAATTCTCCTTGATTATGGTATAAAAATTATTAGTTTAAGGATAATTAACGTATGTTTTTCCGAGAACTATTTGAATTATTAAACTTATACTATAAATTTGCAAAGAATTAATTAATAATCGTATATAATGAAACCGGACATCCTCAAAGAACGTAAGTCAGTATCTCTTGGGAAGAAGTGGTTCATCTTCTTCTTCGCCTTTTTGTGTTGCATGGAGGCAACGGCGGAGGGTTCCATCGTGTCCTTTCAGCGCATGCAAGGGTTCCCCTCAGATGAGCCGGGGATAGAAAAGGGCGTCTCTGCCTGCTTTGCCGGTAGGATCGGTTCTACCCTTGTGATGGCTGGGGGCTGTAATTTCCCGGAGACTCCTGCGGCTGAAGGGGGTGCCAAGCGCTATTACCAAGGGATCTATGCCGCATCCATCGGTCAGGGTGATGTGCTCGAATGGAAGAAGATCGGAGAGCTGCCTGTCCGCGCTGCCTATGGAGCGAGTGTCTCTACCAAGGACGGCGTGATTTGCATCGGGGGGAACCATGAGCGCGGTTCTCTGCGTTCTGTCTTTAAGATCCAGTTGCAACAGGGCAGGGCGGTCATCAAGCACTTGCCTTCCTTGCCAGTCGCGATGGATAATCTCACGGCTGCCTTGCAAGGGCATCTACTGATGGTGAGGGGAGGGCGTTATCTCTATGCGCTCGATCTGAGGCATCTCTCGAAGGGATGGGAGAAATGGATTGCCTTTGGCAATACGCTCCTGCAACCCGTGAGTGGGTTCAGCGGTGGGTACTATCATGTTTGGGGAGGCTATGTTCCTAAGTCAAAGGGCAGCAAGGCATCACTGAGCATTGATGGCTTTAGCTATGGAAAGAGCATCCAACCTGTCGAGGCTCCTGTGGATGAGCTGGGAGAAAAGGTCTTCTTGGGCGGAGGCGCCTCCGTCAATCTCAACCGGGATCAGATCTTGGTCGTGGGTGGCGTCAACAAAGACATCTTCCTTCAGGCATTGAATGATCCCCAACTGAATTATATGACCCATCCTGCGGCTTGGTACCATTTCAATCCGTGCATCTTCCTTTATGACAGAGGGCAGTGGAAGATGATTGGAAAGAGTCGGGTAACGGCACGTGCAGGAGCGGCATTGGTGGCGTATCACCAGGAGGTGTATATCATCGGCGGTGAACTGAAGCCCGGGATCCGTACCCCGGAGATCTACCGGATGACCATTCAAACGAACAATTTGTAATCATCATGAATAAGAAGAAAGTTTATCCTTGGATTGTAGTGGGACTACTTTGGGTAGTTGCCTTATTGAATTATATGGACCGTCAGATGTTGTCGACAATGCAGGAGGCGATGAAGGCGGACATTGCGGAGCTGAACAAGGCAGAGGCCTTTGGCGCATTGATGGCCGTGTTCCTGTGGATCTATGGCATCGTCAGTCCCTTTGCTGGCGTGATTGCCGACCGTTTCAGCAAGAAATGGTTAGTGGTAGCGAGCCTATTCGTCTGGTCGGCAGTGACCTTCCTCATGGGACTTGCCACGAATTTCAGTCAACTCTATGTCCTTCGCGCCCTGATGGGGATCAGCGAGGCGCTCTATATCCCTTCCGCCCTGTCCCTGATCGCCGACTGGCATGAAGGCAAGTCCCGGTCGCTTGCCATCGGCATCCACATGACAGGACTGTACACTGGTCAGGCGATCGGTGGCTTTGGAGCCACGGTGGCTGCGGCTTTCTCCTGGGAAGAGACCTTCCATGGCTTTGGGATCATCGGCATTGTCTATTCTCTCATCCTGATGCTCTTCCTGAAAGACAATCCAGAGCGTGAGGAAGAGAAGAAAGCCATGATCCATGCGGAAAAGACCAAGGCACCCGCCTTGCACGGCATCGCCATGGTCCTGTCCACTTGGGCCTTCTGGGTAATTTTGTTCTATTTCACGGCTCCGAGCCTTCCTGGATGGGCCGTACGCAACTGGTTGCCTACTTTGTTCTCGCAAGACCTGAACATTCCGATGTCGAGTGCGGGCCCGATCTCTACCATTACCATCGCCTTCTCTTCCTTTATCGGGGTGATCGTAGGCGGAATCCTGTCCGACCGTTGGGTGCAGCACAATATCCGAGGCAGGATCTATACCAGTGCCATCGGCTTGTCCCTGACGATTCCCGCTTTGGTGTTCTTAGGCTTCGGACATAGTTTGTTGGCTGTGGTCGGCGCAGGCCTGTGCTTCGGGGTGGGCTATGGCATGTTCGATGCTAACAACATGCCGATCCTCTGCCAGATCATCTCCGCGAAATACCGTGCCACGGCTTATGGGATCATGAACATGACTGGGGTCTTTGCGGGGGCATTGATCACGCAGGTCTTGGGAAAATGGAGCGATGGCGGGAACTTAGGTCTGGGATTCGCCATGTTAGGCGCTGTCGTCGCCCTTGCGGTGATCCTGCAGTTGGCCTTCCTCCGCCCGACAACGGACAACGTGGAGTAAATCATTCAAACAAGATATATTCATTTAACAATAGAAGAAATTATGGAAAAGATTGTAGGACTTATTGATGCTCCGTTCACGCCGTTCCATGCCAATGGTGACTTGAACTTGGAACCCATCGGCAAGTATGCCAGTATGTTAGCCAAAAATGGCTTGAAAGGTGTCTTTATCAACGGATCATCCGGTGAGGGTTATATGCTTACCGTCGAGGAACGCATGCAGTTGGCGGAACGTTGGATGTCAGTGGCACCCGAAGGCTTCAAGGTGATTGTCCATGTAGGCAGTTGCTGTCTGCGCGACAGTGCTCGGCTTGCACAGCACGCCCAGGAGATCGGGGCTTGGGGAATAGGTTCCATGGCTCCTCCTTTCCCGCATATTGGCAGGATCGAGGAACTGGTGAAATATTGCGAGACGATTGCCGCTGCTGCTCCCAACCTGCCTTTCTATTATTATCATATCCCAGCTTTCAACGGGGCTTACCTGCCCATGCTTGACCTGCTGAAGGCTGTTGATGGTCGTATCCCTAACTTCGCAGGGATCAAGTACACCTATGAGAGCCTGTATGAGTACAACCAATGCAGGCTCTACAAGGACAATAAATATGACATGTTGCATGGACAGGATGAGACAATCCTTCCTTCCCTCGCACAAGGCGGTGCCAAAGGCGGCATCGGAGGCACGACTAATTATAACGGGCGTTGCCTGGTATCAATCATCGACTACTGGAATAAAGGCGATATCGAGAATGCGCGGAAGGCACAGAACTATGCACAGGCTGTCATCAACGTTATCTGCCATTACCGTGGCAATATCGTTGCTGGGAAGCTGATCATGAAGCTCCTCGGCTTCGACTTAGGTCCTAACCGCGTTCCCTTCCAGAATATGACTGATGAGGAAGAGCAGAAGATGAAACAGGAATTGGAGGCAATCGATTTCTTCCATCACTGTAACCAATTTTAAGGAGAGCTTAGGGAAATGGTAAAGAACCGAGAATTCGACTTATCTGTATCCGCTTACGGGGTGGCACGTCAGTATCATTATGACCTTGCCGTACTGCCCTGGGGCGCGACAGAGCCCCATAACCTGCATCTGCCTTATCTGACAGACTGCATCCTCTCGCATGACATCGCCGTGGATGCGGCTGTGAAATGCTTCGATGATTATGGGAAAAGGTGCATGGTGATGCCTCCTGTCCCCATGGGATCCCAGAACCCGGGACAGCGCGACCTGCCTTTCTGCGTCCATTATCGCTATGAGACGCAAAGGGCGATCCTCACCGACTTGGTGGAAAACCTGCATCATCAAGGTATTCGCAAGATGGTCATCGTCAATGGACATGGGGGGAATAACTTCAAGAATATGATCCGAGACTTGACCGTCGACTACCCGGATTTCATGATCGCTACGGGAGAATGGTTCAAGCTTGCCGATCCCAAGGAGTATTTTGATCAACCCGGTGACCATGCCGATGAGATCGAAACCTCAGTTATGATGTATTATCACCCGGAATTAGTCAATTTGCACGAGGCTGGTCCAGGGCAAGGGAAAGGTTTCCGGCTCGAAGCGTTGAAAGACCATTCCGTTTGGATGCCCAGGAACTGGGGAAAGATCTCCCCGGAGGATACCGGCGTGGGCGACCCACGCCTTTCTACGGCAGAGAAAGGGAAGCGTTTCGCAGCCGCCATTGTCGATAAATATGCTAAATTCTTCCGCGATTTTGCTTTTGTAGAACGGGAAGATGACCTGTATGAATAATATTTCTCTCTTATTTCTGGAAGCGGTGAGTGCTATTTAAGTGCTCACCGCTTTCTTTTTGATCTCTTATTTACTGTCCTGATTTAGCAAAATTGTTGCAAAAATGTATTCATTTCTTGCTAATTGACGTATTTTTTAGCAATAATTCTCAAAAAAGGTTGCCTTTTATCAGTATTTTAACTATATTTGCATCGCTTAATAATAATTGCGGATTAATAAATCTATTTTAAATGTTTATCTATGCAAAAACGATGGAAAACGTTATTTGCGATGATGTTGTTGATGGCATCATCGGGGGGGGTCGTTAATGCGTTGGCTGGCAATGGGTCGGCAACCAAAATAAATGCGACAACCCAGCAGGGTAGTGTATGTAAAGGAGTAGTGGTTGATGCTACGGGCGAGCCGATTATTGGAGCGTCAGTCGTCGTGAAAGGTTCATCGAAAGGTGCCGTTACGAACATCAATGGTGAGTTCTCCCTTGATAATGTAGCAAAAGGGGCTACGCTGGTGATCTCTTACGTGGGCTTTAGCGACTATGAGGTAACCTACCAGGGCAAGCCTTTGAACATTACCTTGCGTGAAGACAACCAGTCACTCGACGAGGTTGTCGTTGTCGGATATGGTACTCAGAAGAAAGCTAACCTGACGGGATCCGTATCTTCTATCAATGCAGAGACATTGGCTACGCGTCCTGTCTCCAGTGTGTCATCGGCGATGGCAGGTACGATGCCTGGCGTCACGGCTATCCAGAACTCCGGTTCTCCAGGCTCTCAGACTGCCAGCATTACCATTCGTGGTAAGAACTCCATCAATGCCGCGAGTCCTTTGGTGATCGTTGATGGTGTGCCGGGAAGCATGAACAACATTGATACGCAGGACATCGAGTCGGTATCCGTGTTGAAGGATGCTGCATCAGCAGCCATCTATGGCGTGCAGGCTGCCAATGGTGTGATCTTGATCACGACCAAGAAGGGTAAGAAAGGTGAGAAAGCTCGCGTCAACTATTCTGGTGCCGTATCTTGGGTTAGCCCTACAGCGAAACTCGATTTCTTAGGTTCTGCAGATTATGCCACCTTATATAATGAGGCAACTCTGAATGAGAATCCAAAGGCTGTCGTGCCTTATTCTGATGAGGACATCCAGAAATTCCGCGACCATTCTGATCCTTATGGACATCCGGATACCAACTGGTACGATGAGGTATTCAAGAACAGTGCGGTTGAAACCCAGCATAGTCTTGCCGTGAGCGGTGGCTCGGAGAGCACGACCTATATGGCGTCTGTTGCCTATCTCTATCAGGATGGTCTGTCACAGGAGCGTAACTATACCCGTTATAATGCCCGCGTGAATTTGGAGTCGAAAGTTGCCAAGTGGCTGACCTTGGGTATCAACGGGTCAGGTTATCGTGGTATCCGCAATGACGAGTATGAAGGCTTCGAGAGCTTGCTGCAATATTCCAACCGTATCCCTCCTGTTTATGCAGTCAGGACACAAGATGGGGAGTATGCTTATAACGGTTTGCAGAACCCTGTGGCACAGCAAGGCAAGACGGGTATGACCAAGACACAATACGATCAGATCCAGGCAAACGTTTACGCGATTGTATCTCCGTTCGATGGTTTTACGTTGAAAGGCGTGTATTCTTTCCGTCATGACGAGAACAATTACAGTACTTTCAAGCGGCATTATGCTTATGCAAACTTTGATTCTGGCGAGCGCCAAGGCAATCATAACTACTATAACTACAACTGGTATACCTCTCAGTTGATTGCCAACTATAATAAGACCTTCGGCAATCATACGATCGGGGCCATGGCCGGTTATGAGCAGCAGGAATACAAATACCATTATACCGAGACCTTCCGCAAGGGTGGTGGCAGTGATGAATTGGAAGAGTCGTTGAACACGTTGAATGCTTCCACCCAGACAAACTCGGACGGAGGATATGAGACAGCACGCCGCTCTTACTTTGGTCGCTTGCAATACGACTACATGAACAGGTATCTTTTCGAGGCAGACTTCCGTGCGGATGCTTCTTCGATCTTCCCGAAGGATAACCGTTGGGGGTATTTCCCAGCTTTCTCAGCTGCATGGCGTATCACGGAAGAGCCGTTCATGGAAGGCACGAAGGACTGGTTGAGCAACTTGAAGCTCCGTCTCGGCTGGGGTAAGACGGGTAATGAGGAGTTGAGTGCCAGCGATGTGTACCCATCCGTTGCCACCTATTCCTATGGAAAGGTGATCTTGGGTGATGCCATCTACTCTACTGCCTATGAGTCTCGTTATGTCAATAATAACCTGAAATGGGCTACGGTAACCAACTATGAGTTAGGTATCGATGCAGGCTTCTTGGATAACAAGATCGGGTTTGAGTTGTCTTTGTATAAGAAAAAGACCAATGACATGTTGCTTTACCTGCCGATCATGCAGGTGATCGGTATGAATGCCCCTGCCCAGAATGCAGGTAGTGTGGAGAACAAGGGTTTCGACCTCTTGGTTTACCATAACAATCGCATTAACAAGGACTGGAGTTACACCGCATCCTTGAACCTGTCGTATGTGCACAATGAGATTACCGATATGAATGGAACCGAAGGAGCTGATCCTAATGACAACAAGTTCTGGCGCCTCGAAGGTCATCCTATTGGTTCTTTCTATGGCTTTGTCGCTAATGGCTATTTCAACGACCAGAACGACTTGGATACCTATCCCAAGCGTACCGGTACGGAAAAGCTCGGTGATATCAAGTACAAGGACTTGGATGGAGATGGCAAGATCACGGCATCTGGTGACCGCCAGGTGATCGGCAAGAACTTCCCAAGTTGGACAGGTGGATTGAACCTCGGTGTCACATGGAAAGATCTGGACTTGACGATGTTGTGGCAGGCTGCATGGGATGTGGATGCTTATTATACCGGTGAAGCTGCCTATGCTTTCTTCAATAGCGGTAAGGTGCTGAAACGCCACCTCGACCGTTGGACACCAGAGCACCACAATGCCAGCTATCCACGTTTGACCAAGAGTTCACAGATCAACTTCCAGGTTTCTTCTTTCTGGCTTCAGGATGCTTCCTATCTCCGTCTGAAGAACATCACGTTAGGTTACAACCTGCCCAAGAAGTGGATCAACCCCATTGGACTGAGCCTTGTGAAGGTATTCTTGACCGGTGAGAACCTGATCACCTTCTCCCATCTCGACGGATTGGATCCTGAATCTCCGTCAGATACCAGAGGTGCTTTCTATAGCAATGTCAAGAAAATATCCTTGGGACTTAAAGTTTCATTCTAAAAAAGGGAATCAATTATGAAAAAATACTATTATTATATCTTCGCCATAGCTGCCTTGATGGTTACTGGGTTCTCTTCTTGTACCGACCTGGATCGTTATCCTTTGGAGCAGCTTTCTGATGGTAGTTTCTGGAAAACAGCCAATGACGCAGAGATGGCTGTGAGCGATCTCTATAAATATGTACCGAGTTATGAGCAGGATGATGCCATCAACTCCGACGATGCCCGGCATGGCATCAAGTGGGCTGCCGGCAATGTCTCCAAGGGTATCTATGGTCCTCAGGACATGGACTGGTCGGGCAACTATGCTTGTATCCGTAAGGCAAACTTAGTGCTGAGCAAGATCGACGAGATTCCTAATATGGATGCGGATGCCAAGGCAAAGATCATCGGGCAGGCTAAGTTTTTCCGCGCCATGGAATACTTCTTCCTGACTCGCGCATTTGGTGACGTGCCTTATACGGAGTCGCCCTTGCAACTGTCCGACCAGGCTGGCATCACCCGTACACCGAAGGCTGAGGTCTATACAAAGTTCATGGCCGACTTTGACGAAGCTGCTGCCAACCTGCCTGTAGAATGGGAATCCTCCGACTATGGGCGCATCACGAAGGGTGCTGCTTATGCCATGAAGGCACGTGCCGCATTGAACTCTAACGACTGGCAGACAGCGGCTGACGCAGCCAAGAAATGCATGGACTTAAATGCTTACGAGCTTTTCGACAAGGAAAATACAGGAAAGTATGCCCAGATGTTCTGGGAAGGCTCTGATGGATGTAAGGAATTCGTGCTCGTTTGCCCGCAGAAGGCAGGTACGGATTATGCTTGTTGGCTGTTGGGTTGGGAAGCTTTCCCGACCATGGGATGGGGTGGAATAGACCCGACCCAGAGCCTTGTGGATGCCTTCGAGGATATCGAGGGTGCTCCGATCAGCAAGTCGAAGATCTACGATCCGAAGAATCCTTTCGCCAACCGCGACCCTCGTTGTGAGGTGAATATCCTGCATGATGGGGAGCAAATGTATGGAAAGACCATCAAGGTGGCTCCTTTGCACTCTTCTTATCCGACAGGTATCGGCACGCATGGTGACGCAACGGAAACTGGATATTATCAGAATAAGTGGTTGGACCCGAACCTTGACCCACAGTCAACAGGCTGGGATTACGGTCGTGATGAGGTGGTTATCCGTTATGCTGAAGTGCTGCTGACCTATGCTGAGGCGATGAATGAGCTCCATCCGCTGAGCGATGAGGCCTTTGATGCTGTCAACCAGGTGCGCGCAAGGGTAGGCATGCCAGCCTTGCAGAAGACAGATCCATCGAAGCCTACTTATTGTGCCGACCAGGAAGCGTTGCGCCAACGCATCCGCAACGAGCGTCGCGTAGAGTTCGCCTTGGAGTGTGGCCTGCGCCAATGGGACATCCGTCGCTGGGGCATTGCCAAGCAAGTGCTCAACGCTCCGTACTATGGCATCAGCTATAAATTGGTGGATTCGCCAGATGCCCTTCCTGGAGATGGTGGCAAGATCTGTATCCTCTATGAGGGAACTCCCGTGGTAGGAACGGCCAATCATTATGAGGACCATAACTTGCTGTATCCTATTCCCCAGGCGGAAATCGACTTGAACCCGAACTTGACACAGAATCCAGGGTACTAACCTTTATCTTAAGATAGGAAGTGGGGGCATAAGGAGAATATGCCTCCACTTCCCTTTGTTGATCATAACAGGAATGAGATGAAACCATTACAGCGTATCAAGGGAATTTTCGAGGGCAGAGGAATCAATGCCTTGGTGGGAGCCGTGTTGTTCGTGATCTCTTTCATGGCTTATATGAAGCCTCTTTCCCATGTTCTCTTCTATCAAGAACAACACCATTTGTTCCTTTTCTCCCACCTCTATTTTACACAACAGTTAGCCTCTCATGGACTGATGTCGTACCTTGCCGACTTCATCATCCAGTTCTTCTATTACCCGGTATTGGGCAGTATCTTGATGGCACTGCTCATAACCGCGATTTATTTCCTCGCAGGTTGGGCTATTCGCTTGCTCATCCGGCGTTCGGATATCCTTCAATTGGCACTGATCCCTGCCGTGGCTACCTTTTATTATACCATGGCTGCTGACCATTCGTTGGCCACGCTCCTCACCATTCTCTTTGCCTTGATCGCCTTTGACCTCCTTGTCTGGTTAGGAAGACGATTCCTGTTTAAGGGCAGATCCCCCTTCAAAGAGCTGAAGAAAGGATGGCTGACCTGCTCTTTCTTAGTCGTTTATCTCATCGGGGGCTATGTCCTTTTCCTGAAAAACTATAATCTCCCGGAGCGATTGATGCTCAAGACAGAGCAATATGTCAAGGCAGGCGACTGGAACCACACCTTAGAATACACGAACCATTATTTGGAATCGGGACGTACCAATCAGCTGATCTCCTATTTCCATACCCTTGCTCTTTATCATTTGGGACAGTTGCCTTACCATTTGCTCGACTATCCCCCGGTCTTGGGCGTCAAGACTCTTTATTTCCCTTGGGATAGCAATAGTCGGGAGAGTGAATATGGGCATTTCCTCTATGAGGAATTAGGCTATATCAATGAGGCCCAACGATGGGAGTTCGAGGCAATGGTGGTATGGGGCGAGACCGCTCCTCATCTGATCAATCTCGCTCGATATAATATCGTGAACCATCGCCCACGCGTGGCGCAGCGGTTTATTAATGTCCTCAAGCAGTCGCTTTTCTATCAAGGTAAGGCCCGGCAGTTGGAAGATTGCCTTCGCAAAGGGCATGTACCAGGATTGCGCAATGCCCTGAATGGGGTTGTTGATCGCCCGGCACGGTTTGCCAATGTGATCAATATCGGACCGGAATTAGAGTATCTGTGCGAAAAGGACCCTAAGAACAAGATGGCTTTCGAATACCTGATGGCAGACCTGTTGTTAGGGAATAATGTGGAGCGATTTGCCGAGAACCTGCATTTCATCCGCAACTTCCATGTGATGTCACTTCCTCCTATGTATGAAGAGGCATTGCTGGTCTATAAACTGAAGGTGGGAGAGGAGGCTTTCCGTAAGCTGGGCTTCCCCATCAGCAAGTCGACAGAAGAGCGGTTCCAGCAATATTATAACCTTGCGCAGAGCGGACAGTCGGAATTGCTGCAGGAACAGTACGGCCATACCTACTGGTACTATATCAATTATGTAAGTCCATACGCCAATAAGGCCATCACTCAATAAGACAATTCGCAATGAAAATCCAATATATCCTTCCTCTTTTGTGGGCTTGCTTGCTCACAGCATGCTCTCAAGTTCATCAACCAGATGGCACGGTATCCCGTGCTCCCAAGATCTTTCCAGACTATACGTCGGTGACCCTTCCGCCGAATATCGCCCCTGTTAATTTCGAAATCCAAGAGAAAGGGGATGCTTACCAGACGGAAATCGGGTGTGGCAATGAGGTGGCAATCGTCCTTACGGATGACCGTCCGACCGTGGACATCCCTGAATCCGATTGGCATGACCTGTTGGAAAAGGCGGAGGGTAAGACCATCTTCTTCCGCGTCTCTGTCCTGCAGGATGGGAAGTGGATGCGCTATGCCGATATTCAGGATACCATTTCCACGGCTCCTATCGATCCCGTGTTGGTCTATCGCTTGCTCTATCCTGGTTATGAGCTGTGGAATGAGATGGGAATCTATCAGCGAGACCTGACATCCTTTGAGCAGACCCCAGTTGTGGAGAACCGGAATTTCGGGAAGATGTGTGTCAACTGCCATAACTTTGCCGACCATAATCCTGATACGATGATGTTGCATGTCAGGGGGAAGATGGGCGGCACGATGATTATCAATGGCGATCAGGTGAAGAAGGTAACCCCGAATCCCGCTTCTTTCGCGCATGGAGCTACCTATCCGTCCTGGCGTCCGGGTGGCAGGTACATCGCTTACTCTGCCAATGAGATCCAACAGTTCTTCCATTCTGCGGGTAAAAAGCCCATTGAGGTATCAGACTTGGCAGCTGACTTGATGATCTATGACACCCAGACGAACACTGCCTTTACCGATTCCTTGGTCTATGGGAACTCCTATTTGGAAACTTTCCCCCATTGGGCACCGGATGGGAAGACGCTTTACTTCTGCCGTAGCTCCCATTTCCGGGAGGGGATGGCATTGGATAGCATTCGTTATAGTCTCTATCGTGTTCAAGTGGATGTCACGCATCATCGGATGTCGCATTTGGAATGTGTCTATGACGCAGAGGCGAAGGGAAAGTCAGTTTCCTTCCCACGGGTGTCGCCCGACGGGAAGTATGTTCTGTTCACACAATCGAACTATGGTAATTTCTCCATCTGGCATGCTGAGAGCGACCTCTATCTTCTCGATATTGCAACAGGGAAGGTCCGCAGGCTCAGTGAGGTGGACAGCAAGGACGTTGACAGTTACCATTGCTGGTCGACGAATGGGCGTTGGTTCGTGTTCAGCAGCAAGCGTTTGGATGGACTATGGGCGCGACCTTTCTTTGCTTCTTTCGATCCCAAGACCGGAAAGGCGGGCAAACCCTTCCTCTTGCCTCAGAAGGATCCTCATTTTTACGACCGGTTTACGTTGACGTTCAATGTCCCAGAACTGATCAAGGGAAAGATCCGAAAAGGCAAGAAGATCGAGCATGAGATCAATGCACAGACTGCAGTGCAGGCTACAGAAGCGCAATAAACAGGACTTGACGGCAGGCTCATGTTGCCGTCCTAAAATAGTGAAGCATGAAACCCGCCCTTCAGAGGGAAGTTTCATGCTTCATGATCATTGTATTCAATGAGGGTTATTTCTTCTCTTCCTTTTGCCGAGTGGCAATGATGAAATAGCTGATCAGCAGGAGATAGGCTGCCAAGGACAGGGATTCGGAGAGGTGGTTCTGCCACCAAGCGTCATAGTTGAAGTCGATTCCTCCGAATTTCAGGAGGGCACTGACGACACCCATCAGGGCTCCGCCTGCAATAAATCCACTTGCAATCAAGGTTCCTTTCTCACCTCTTGCCTTGTTTGTGGCAGCATCCGTGGAACGGGTAGTCACGTACCAGTTGAGTGCGCCGCCGATGACCAAGGGGATATTCAGCTGGATCGGGATGAACATACCTAAGGCAAAGGCAAGGGCGGAGATCTTGCAGCGGTCTAAGATCAGGGCGATAACCGCACCAATGGCATACAACAACCAGGGTGCTCCCTGTCCGTTCATCAAAGGAGCGATGACGGCTGCCATGGCATGGGCTTGTGGAGCAGCTAACTTATCACTCGTAAACCCATAGGTCTTGTTCAGCAAGATCATCACACCTGCTACCGTAGCAGCGGAGATGATGGTACCTAAGAACTTGAAAGTCTCTTGTTTCTTGGGCGTCGTCCCTATCCAATAACCGATCTTCAGGTCGGTGATAAAGCTTCCAGCCATTGACAAGGCAGTGCACACGACAGCACCCATCAGCAAGGCGGAGAGCATGCCAGCTTCTCCTTTCAGTCCTACGGCTACCATCACGACACTGGCAAGGATCAAGGTCATCAAGGTCATTCCCGATACGGGATTGCTGCCCACGATGGCTATGGCATTGGCGGCGACGGTGGTAAAGAGGAAGGCGATAATGGCAACCAATAAGATTGCCACCACGGCATGGAGCAGGTTGAAGTCCATCACTCCGGCATAGAAGAATGCGAACGTGATGAGAATAGTGACAATGGAGCCGATGGCAATGATCTTGAAGGAGATGTCCCGTTGTGTCCTGAGCACTTCGGATTGTCCTGCTCCCTTGCCTTTCATCTCACGGGCGGCGAGGCTGACAGCGCTCTTGATGATGCCCCAGCTCTTGACAATCCCGATAATGCCCGCCATGGCGATACCTCCGATGCCGATATTACGGGCATAATGGCTGAAAATTTCCTCTGGGCTCATCGACCCGACGGTAGCGGTGATGGTTGGATCCCATTGATTGAGAACGGTGTCTGGGAAGATCAATCCCATCAGAGGGACGATCACCCACCACACGGCGAGAGAGCCGAAGGTGATAATGGCGGCATATCGCAGCCCGATGATATATCCCAACCCGAGCACTGCAGCACCTGTGTTGACCTTGAACACTAACTTGGCCTTGTCGGCAAGGTACTCCCCGAAACCAAAGACACGACTGGTGAAGTTCTCATTCCACCAGCCAAACGTGGACACGATGAAGTCGTACAGTCCTCCGACCACGCCTGCAAAGAGCAAGGGCTTTGCCTGATTGCCCCCCTTGGCACCACTGACCAATACCTGCGTGGTGGCAGTCGCCTCCGGGAAGGGGTATTTCCCATGCATGTCTTTCACGAAATACTTACGGAAGGGGATCAGGAACAGAATACCCAACACGCCTCCCAAGGAGGCTGCGATGAATACTTTCAGGAAATCGGCATGCAGGTCGAGCATGTAGATAGCCGGTAAAACGAAGATGGCACCGGCAACGACTGCCCCGGAGCAGGCTCCGATACTCTGGATAATGACGTTCTCTCCTAAGGGGTTCTTGCGCTTGGCTGCCGTCGAGACTCCTATGGCAATAATGGCTATAGGGATAGCTGCCTCAAAGACTTGTCCTACCTTCAGCCCTAAATAAGCCGCGGCGGCGGAGAACAGGATGGCCATCAGGATACCCCAGGTGACGGACCACCCGTTGACCTCTGGATAGTTTTTGTCGGGTGAAAGGATTGGTTGATATTCCTCACCTTCCTTTAATTCTCTAAAAGCATTTTCCGGTAGCTGCACTACCTCATTTTCTTTCTCTTTCTCTTCCATAATATGTAATTAACGGTTTTGCCTGCAAATATAACACAATTTGGATGGATAGCAAAATGAACTCATTGATAATTTACCTCTATTCATTGAAGATTCTTGGCGCATTGGGATATAATCCTTACCTTTGCGCGCAAATGATGAATGAAGGTATGATGAAGAGATGTTGCTTTCTCCTGTTCTTTGGGATGGTGTCTTTCTCCCTTTGGGCTGGTCCAGCCAAGCGGAATGTATGGAAGAAGCTGACCCTTTCTGACGGGTCTACGGTGTTGGCGATGCTCTGTGGGGATGAGAACAATCACTATTGGAGGTCTGCCGACGGCAAGATGTATGTCCGCAGCACGGAGGATACCACGTTTGTGGAACGGTTGGCCGGGCTGTCTGTCGCCCGGTCAAAGCCCCGTCGGTCAGCTGCAGTGGTGGCTTCCGTGGCAAAGACGCGGGCGATGTCGGCTGCCTTAGGGCGTTCTTCCCTCTATACGGGGCAGAAGAAAGGACTGATCATCTTGGTCAATTTCTCTGACAAGTCTTTCTCCTCTTCCGACCCTTCCACGCTTTTTGGGCAGATCGCCAATACCGAAGGCTATCAGGAAGGGAATTTCAAGGGAAGCGTGCGGGACTATTTCCTGGCACAGAGCCATCAGCTCTTCGACCTCAGCTTTGATGTGGAAGGACCTGTTACCCTGTCTCATGCCATGAACTATTATGGAAGGAACAATGCCTCTGGTGCTGACCGGTACTTAGGTACGATGGTGGCTGAGGCTTGCCAGTTAGTGGACAGCATGGTGGATTTCTCCCAATACGACTGGGATGGTGACGGGTTTGTGGATCAGGTGTATGTGATCTACGCCGGTTACAGTGAGGCAGAGGGGGCTTCTGATGATACGATCTGGCCTTCTTCCTGGAGCCTTTCCGGTTCGGATTATGGCAAGACTTTGACATTGGATGGCGTCATCATCAACAACTTCGCCTGCAGCAGTGAGCTGACGGGCACCTCCGGTCAGCAAGTAGGTGGCATCGGCACCATCTGCCATGAGTTCTCGCACTGCTTAGGATTCCCCGACTTGTACGATATCAATTATACGGGCAATTTCGGGATGGGGCATTGGGATCTGATGGATTCCGGGGAGTACAATGGCGATGGCTATCACCCGGCGGGCTACAGTGGCTATGAGAAATGGGTAGCGGGCTGGCAAACCCCCATTGAGCTGTCTTCCAACACCACCGTGAGCAATTTAAAGGCGATGAGCGAAGGGGGAGACTTCTACCTTATATATAATAATGGGGATAAGGATGAGTTCTATTTGTTGGAGAACCGACAGAAAACCTACTGGGATGACTCGTTGCCGGGAAGGGGATTGCTGATCACCCATGTCGATTACGACTCTCTTTGCTGGTATAATAATGTGGTGAATACCACGGGCGATTTCTCCCAGTCGGACGGCTATTCGACGAATTTCTCCAACGACCACCAGCGGTACACCCTTTTCCATGCCGACCATGACGATGACAGCAGCTATTGGAACCCAAGGCTGTCTATGTGGTTGAAGCAGACGGAAGATGGAGATGCTTATCCCTATGAGGGTCTTGATAGCCTGACGAATCAGTCGTTTCCAGCGGCGAAACTGTACAACGCCAATGAAGATGGCAGGTATTATATGAGCAAAAAAGTATTGTCAATCACACAAAATTGGGATGGGACTGTGTCTTTCGTCTTTGTCGCTGACACGACCTCGACCGCTATCCGGTCGGTCGAGGCTCCTTCTTCTGTCACCAGTCGCATCTACTCGCTCAGCGGGCAATATGTCGGGACGGATCTCGAAGCCTTACCGAAGGGCATCTATATTGTGGATGGAAAGAAAAAAGTAAAGAGATAACGCCCTGCACGAGGGTATCTGGCAATCATTTGGATTGGGGAAAGCTCGCCGGAAGATGAGTTTCCCCCTCGTCTTTTTTGCAGTTTGGGATATTTGCATTATCTTTGCAGCAACTGATATATTCACTGTTATGATAAAGAAAAGATTGTTCTTGCATCAAGATGCTATTCTGAAGCGAAATGGCCTCATCGGACTTCTCCTTGCCTTTTGTGCCCTTACCATGGCACAAGAGAAGAGAGTCTACCTCTTTCCCGACTTCGTCAAGACAATGATCAAGTATAAGGGAAGTTCGAAGTTCCTTGTCATGGCGAACTATGATGCCGCCAACCAGAAGGTAATGTACAAGCAGGGCGACCAATTGATGGAGTTGGTCAGTCCTCAATTAGTGGACACGATCTATTTCGGAGGGCAGAAATGGGTCTACCATCAGTCGGAATTCTGCCAGGTAGCTGCCGGGAAGCGTGATACGATCTTGATTGGATGGCACATCACGAAGGTACATGAAGGTTATGTAGGTGCGTATGGCACCTCCCAAGTGCCATCTCAGAAAGTACAGCTTGGCGACCATTTCGGCATGGGAGGACTGGCTGGTGCCGGTGGTGGCATGTATAATGGCTCGTTCGGTGTCAATGATGATGACGGAGAAGGACGTAACTTGGATGTCTGGAAGAATAAAAATGAAAATAATTATTATTTCAGGAAGCAAGGAAAGGAATATAAAGTCAGCAATTTGAAGAGCGTTTATAGGACCTTCCCTGCGCAGAAAGACAAGATCAAGGAATTTGTCACGACGAATAAATTGGATATGATGAGTGCAGAGAAGGCTGTCCAAATCATCCATTTCTGCGAGGATATGTAAGGTGAAGGCTATGCGAACAAGGGTCAGGATGAGGCTGTTTCAAGTCTCATCCTGATTCGTATGTAGGGTATGCCATATCCTCTTGCAAGCTGGAATTATTCCATATATTCACTAAGTATTATTAAAGTATTTTAAAATACATGCTTTCCCGTTGCATTTCCTATTGAATATATTTACCTTTGCAGCAATGACAAAATGTTTTCTACATTACTGCGGAGGCAGTATTTATTTCATAAAAGCTTGATTATGCCGCCACTCGAGAGGGTCGCGGCTTTTTTTGTTTTGGGGGATGTTGGTCCTTCGTTTTGTGAAAGGTCACCTTTCACGCGCCAAAAGGTCATCTAACGCGCGCCAAAAGGTCATCTAACGCGCGCCGAAAGGTCATCTAACGCGCGCCAAAAGGTCATTTCCTGGAAAGGAAAGGCTTCGTGGCTTTTTCGTGTAAAATTAATAGATAGGAAGTTGGATATTCCATCTTTTTTCTTACCTTTGCATACGGAGCGAATGCAAACGCCATGGAACAGACCGAAAAAATCATCATAGACCAATTAAAGGCAGGAGAAGAGCGTGCTTACCGCTTTCTCTTCGACCGCTATTTTGCCTTGTCGTGCTATATCGCGGAAGGCTATGTCGGTGATGATTTTTTGGCGGAGACGATCGTCAGCGATGTCATTCTCCACCTTTGGGAGAACCGTGAGTCTCTCCATATCGATACTTCCCTTCGCAATTATCTGGCACGGAGCGTGCGGAACCGGTGCCTCGACTACCTGAAGACAGAAGGGCGGAGGCATGAGCAGACGATGTCACAGCAGTCGATCATGTTCTCCCCGGCAACGAGATACTTACAAAGCGACGACCATCCCTTGGGCAAGCTGATCACGGAAGACTTGGAAGAAGTGGTTAAGAATGCCATTGCGAAGTTGCCAGACAGTTGTCGCCACATTTTTGAGTTGAGCCGTGTGGAGGGGAAGAGCAATGCTGATATTGCCCAAGAGCTGGGAATCAGTGTCATCACGGTGCGTTACCATCTGCGCCATGCCTTGTCGCTTCTCAAGGAAAGTTTAGGAAAATATTTGATCGGAATTATCTTTTTACACATGTTTGGATAAAAAAAGCTAAGAAAGCATGATCGCTTGCTTGACTTTTGTCGTCATGTGTGTAGAAGTCTTCATTTGATGATGGCAGGACAAGAACATATCAATGATCTCATCGTCCGTTATCTGACTGGCGATATCGATGAGCGTTCCGCAGCAGAACTGCGGGAGTGGATCACTGCGTCTAAGGCAAATCAAGACAGTTTCGCGGAGTATCAGGAGATCTGGTTCTCGTCTGGAATGGCGCAAGGGCTCCGCAAGTATGAGATGGATAAGGACCAAGCCTATGCGCGATTCCTTCAGGCAATCCGCTCCAAGGAGGAGACATCCGCTGTCGAAAGCCCTGTCCAGGATAAGAAGGGCATCTTCCTCAAGCGTTGGTTGCAGGTGGCTGCGGCAATCGTCGTGATCATGGTCGTTTCCTATATTGCCTACAACCAAGGGCAATACAATTTGTCCTCCGAGTTTGCCAACGTCACCATCAAGGCTCCTATGGGCTCGCGGTCATCGACGGTCCTGCCTGATGGGACACAGGTATGGCTCAACGCAGGGTCGGAACTGTCCTATTCCCAGGGCTTCGGCATCAATGACAGGAAGGTCGTGCTGAACGGCGAAGGCTTCTTCTCGGTCAAGCACAATGCAAAAAAGCCCTTTACTGTGCACTCCTCGTCCATGAAGGTCACGGTCTTGGGAACGAAGTTCAATGTCAGAGACTATGCGGATGACAATACGGCGGAGGTAGCCTTGGTAGAAGGGAAGGTAGCTTTGGACAATCTCCTGCGCCATAGCGCGACGAAGGAAATGAAGCCAGGCGACAAGATCATCCTCGACAAGACCACGGGAGACATGATCCAAGACACTCATACGTCGAAATCTGACTATTCATGGAAGACCGGAACCTTGGTGTTTGAGGGCGATGGCATTGACGTGATTGCCAAGAAGATCGAGCGATCCTATAATATAAAGGTGTACGTAAGGAACCCGGAGTTGCAGCAACTCAAACTGCATGCGACCTTCCTTCCTGGCGAACAGTCCTTGCGGGAAGTACTCAACTCCTTGAAAGAGACAAAGAAAGTACGGTATAAACTCTATAAAGATAAAGTCATTTTATATTAATCGTTTAAACAATCTTACAATGAAAACAATCCAAGCAACCCGAATGGTAACCTAAGAAAATGAGAAAAGCAGAAAGGTGTGGAAGACCTTCCTGCCCTAATCTCTCATGCGACCGAGACGCTGCGCATTTAAGAAGTAACTACAAAGATAGTGCTTTTCTTTTGCATGCGCAACAAAACCTAATTTTAATAACAATTATTGCAATTTATTATGAAAATCAAGAAAGTACTATTATTATCTGTCTTTCTTTTAGGTACAGTCCTTGCGTATGCACAAAACGTGAGCATGCACGTGCAGGGCGTGACCGTCAAGAAAGCGATGACAATCCTGCAAAAGCAGAGTGGCTATCTGTTCGTCTATGAGCAGTCGGACTTAGACTTGCAGAAGAAGGTCAATGTCAATGCAACCACCCTTTCTCAGGCTCTGCGCCAAATCTTCACAGGGCAGAATGTCAGCTATGAGATTAATGGAAAGAACGTGGTCGTAGCCAGGAAGTCAGCTTCTGTCCCACAGTATAGAGGACAGAAGGGCAAGGCAAGGAAAAGCAGCGGCCATGTCGTTGACCCAAGTGGGGAACCCATCATCGGCGCAACGGTCAGGGAAAAAGGCACGCAGAACGCCACGATCACAGACGTGGACGGTAACTACTCCTTAGATGCTGACCCCGGCAGCAAACTGATTATCTCTTATATCGGTTACATGGACCAGGAGATCAAGCCTGGTGACCATGCGAACATTGTCATGCGGACAGATTCCAAAAACCTCGATGAAGTCGTTGTCGTGGGTTATACCACCCAGAAGAAGGGCTTGTTGACGGGGTCCGTTGTTTCCATGAAAGTAGGCGAAGACTTGGATCAGATCCCAACAACTTCCGCCGGAAACTTGTTGGCAGGTAAGTTGGCGGGTGTCAATGTGTCCACGCCAAGTGCCATCCCAGGTTCTAATCCGGGAATCAGCATTCGTACAGGATCTTCCTGGAATGCACAGGACGTGATCTATGTGATTGACGGTGTTGTCCGGGGAAGTGGTGATTTCAATAACCTGAGCCCGAACGAGATCGACGAGATCACCGTCTTAAAGGACGCTGCCTCTGCCGCTATCTACGGTTCAAGATCTGCCGGCGGTGTTATCATCGTGACCACCAAGAAAGGAAAGTTGGGCAAGCCGACCATCAACTACTCCTATAACTACAGCTTCGATTCCAGGACGAAGAACGTTGACTTGACCAGTGCAGTCCAGGCAGGTGAGCTCTATGGACGCATCAATGGCGATTCTGATCCTGCAGGATGGGCTTGGTCGCAGGATGAGTTGGATTATTTCAAGAATATCAATGGGGGATGGGGTTATGACCAGTTGGATGCAGTTTGGCGTACGCCGGTCACGCAGACCCATAACCTCAGCGTAGAAGGTGGTGGCGAGCGTATCCGCTATTACGCTGGCGCATCTTATGTTGCGCAGGATGGCTTCTTGAAGAACCTGTCTTATGACAAGTATAATATCCGTATGAATGTCACGGCGGATATCACCAAGGACCTCCAGGTATTCACAAGCTTTGCTCTGTCCAATAATTTCCAGAGCAATTCAACGTTCGAGAGTGCTACTTCCAATTATAGCAAGCTCCGTGTGTGGCAGCCAGACCAGCCTGTTTACACTGATAGCGGGAAGTATATCGACTATGGCTGGATCGCCAATACCGGTGCCAGCGTGGATGGAGCCAGTGGCTATGATAAGGATACCTATCTCAAGCCACAGCTTATCGTCAGCGCGACTTACAAGGCTCCTTTCCTCAAAGGACTCAGTGCAAAGGTTGCTTATAGCCGTAGTTGGGCGAACTCTATTAATAAGGTGTACTACACGAATTACGACATGATGATCATGAAGCACAGTGGTACGAACAACCGTATCATCTCCACGAAGGACGAGGACATCATCGGCGTAAGAAAATCTACGTGGGTAGGCAAGGAATACATCCAGAAGTATTCTACCTGGAGTGATGACAAGCAGCTGAACTTCCAGCTGAACTATGACAATACCTTTAATAAGGTACACCATATCAATGCAGCCCTCGTTACCGAGTGGTATGAAGGAAAGGGTGCTGGCGTATATGGTGGTCGAGAGACCTTCCCCGTATACAGGACAGATCAGTTCTGGGCAGCCAGCAGTGCAAGGCAGGATACATGGGGAGGTGGTCCTACCGACTGGAAGAGCGGTCGTATGTCTTACATTGGTCAGTTCAATTATACCTATGCCAACAAGTACATGTTGAACTTCTCTTTCCGTGAGGATGGTTCCATGAACTTCGCTCCGAGCCAGCGTTGGGGTTTCTTCCCCGCAGCCTCTACAGGTTGGGTTGTCTCTGAGGAGCCTTTCTTCAACCAGAAATACATTCAGTTCTTGAAGCTCCGCTTCTCTGTCGGTCTGACCGGTAACGATGCTGTCGGTGGATGGCAGTGGCAGGAGTCTTATTCTTCAGGTTACTCCGCATACTTCGGGACAACCCCGTCACGCGCAGTAGGTATTACCTATGGTAGCGTTGTCAACAAGAATCTGACATGGGAAAAGGCATTGAGCTACAACTGGGGTTTGGACATCAACTTCCTCGACCACTGGAACTTCTCGTTCGATTATTGGTATCGCAATTCCTATGACATCCTCGGCAACAGGCAGAGTTCATTGCCTTCTACCTTCAGTCTGTCCATGCCTGCAGAGAACTACGGTAAGATCCATGCACAGGGATTTGATATTACGTTGGGCTATAATGGAAAGACGAACGACTTCAAGTACTACGCTAACCTCACGGCTTCATACGGTTGGAACAAGGTAATCAAGGAAGACTATGCCGAGAATGCACAATATGTGGACATCCCAGAGGGTAAGGCAACGAATTATATCGTAGGCTATTCCTTCGACAAGATCATCAGGACACAGGAAGAATTGGATGCTTTCCGCAAGGAACACCCCAATTACCGTTGCAATGGATTGTCTCCTGAACTGGGTATGATGGTCTATAAAGACGTTTCTGGTCCAGATGGCGAGCCAGATGGCATCATTGACAGTTGGGACCGGATCATCTTGAAGAAGAAGAACTTCCCTGTTGTCTTTGGTTTGAACCTCGGAGGCAACTGGAAAGGCTTGAGCATCGACATGATGTTCTCTGGGCGTTTAGGCCAGAAGCGCTTCATGAACGACCTCGCTGGTGGCGTGGAGTGGAACCGTATGTGGGAGAAATGGTATTCAGACAGCTGGACACCTGAGAATCCGAATGCGACCTTGCCAAGGCGAGTAAGTGCCAACACGTCGAATACCTACTCCATGAACAGTGATTTCTGGTTGAAAGACGCCAGCTTTATGCGCCTGAAGTACCTCACATTGAGCTACGACCTGCCGAAGGGCATGTTCTATAATAAGGTATTTGAGGGCATCCGTGTGTTCGTGAGCGGTACGAACCTGTTCGTGCTCAGCAAGTTTAATAAGTATTATGATCCGGAAATTGGTGGCGGCAACTCCTTCCCAGTGCTGAGATCTATCAGTTTCGGTGTTAATGTTAAATTATAAACGACTTCCTTTTATGAAAAAGTATATATTATTTGTAGGACTTTTCCTCACATTGCTGACCAGCTGTAGCCTGGACTATGATAATACAGGAGCGATCAACCCTGACAATGTGTGGACGGACAAGACCATGATCAACTCCTTCCTGACCGACATCTACGGTCGTATGACACCGGGATGGCCAACCAATGCCAATGGTACTGACGAGGGAATGAATGGACCTACCGACATGGGGTCTTATGTAAGAGGTCAGATCACCGTAGACAACTGCGGTGTGGGTCTGAGCTATTCTAACATCGACAGGATTAACTTCTTCTTGGATCACTTGGAGACGAACACAGTCTTGACAGACCAAGAGAAGAAAGAGATGCGTGGACAGGCTTTGTTCTGGAGAGCCTGGGACTATTGGGGCAAGGTATTCACCGTAGGTGGTGTGCCTTTGATCCTCCACTTCCAGGATGTTACGGATGTTCCTTCTCTGTACGTGACGAGGAACAAGACATCAGAATGCGTGGCACAGATCGTTGCTGACTTGGATGAGGCGATCGCTGACCTTCCCGATCAGTGGACCGGTGAC
>ULNB01014222.1_pt1 | contig 24287 bp, 16 predicted proteins | sample 1951811 | NCBI WGS metagenome assembly ULNB01 (sample SAMEA4835566, study PRJEB28245) | human gut metagenome | biome: gut microbiome; material: fecal sample | place: Denmark | collected 2008
GTTCGGATTTAGGTCCTTGCTTCCAGCTAATTGGTTCAAAGGACCCGTGATGAGCGTCAATGGTGTGCGCAGTTGGTGGCTGGCATTGGTATAGAAGAGATTCTGCTCATCACCTAATTCTTTGATTCGTCGGTTGGCTCGCCGGGTGACCACAATCGCCCTCCAAGTCAGTACCACTGCAGCCAAAAGGATAAGGGCAAGGGCTAAAGATATGAATAGCAAGCTACGCTGGGCATGGTAGAGACCGAAATAGTTCTCCAACTTGTTCTGTATTGTGATTAAGTATTCGTTCTGACGCATCATGGCGTTGGCGTTGATGGCAATCTCGTCCACGTTTTGCGGAGTTACTACAATGCTCTCGATAATATTCGTGCGTTTGAACGGTTTGTGCTCAAGGATCTTCAGGGCCAATGCAATGATCTCCTCTCCGTGTGTAGGATAGATGTAGCTGGCGGCTAGCTTGCCTTGTTGGATGGCATCAATGCCCTCGCCAGGCAGGGCATCAATGCCAATGAAATAGATGCCCTTCTCCATTCCCAAATCCTTTGCAGCCTTGTAAGCCCCTAAGGATGCCAGGTCACTTTGGCAGAACACCACGTCCAAAGGCTTTCCCTCTTGCAACCATTTCTTCGTAATTGCATACGAATCCTCAAATGACCAATTACTCTCCACATGCCTGTAATCGGCCTCAGGAGAATCCTTTATGACGCTGCTAAACCCTTCGTAGCGTTCCCTGTCGGGTGACATCACCAGCCGCCCCGTGATCTCTAACACCACGGGTCTCCGTCCTTTATGGATGCTGTCCTTGCATAAACGAGCGGCATATCTCCCGATAGCACGTCCCGCCTCCACGTTGTCGCCACCGATATAGGCAGTATAGTCGTTGGAAGAGGTCTTGCGCTCAAAAAGAATGACAGGAATACCTTTTTTCTTGGCACGTTCTATGCAAGGGGAAAGTGGTTCGTACTCATTGGGCGAGATAACAAGCAAGTCGACGCCAGCGTTGATGAGACTATCAATCTGTTGGCGTTGCCGGTCCGTGTTGTTGTCCGCATTGGTGATGCACACCTTCACATCGGTGTCGTAGAGATGCTGAGCTGAGAGCATCTCATTATTTACCTTATCTCGCCAACGACCTCCGACGCATTGCGACACACCTATCTTATATTTGTAGTAAGTCCGATGGGAACAGCTCGTCAATGAGCAAAGCAGTGCCGTTAGTGATATAAAAAGCAAACAGATATTTAGAAGAGTCCTGGAAGTCTTTCTTTTGAGCCTGGACTTATCAGGGCAGGCAGGACTGAACTCATGGAGGTAAGCAGAGTCCCTTTTTGAAACCTTTGAATTGGGCATAGAAATTCTTGTTTAGGTTATATTGCAAAGTTAAACAATTTTCTAAGAAAAAGAGATTTTGAGCTACTATTTAACATTCTATTCGTAGGAAATTCAACTTTTCTACAGAATCCGTTCTTACTTTTGCATGCAAGAAAGGATATGGAATATGGACATACTTACACACTTGTTGAACCAATTGTATTCTTGGGACTGCGGATGTCTGTTGCTGATCAATGGGCATCACAGTTCTTTTCTTGATGTTTTTATGATGCTGGTCAGCAATAAATGGGTTTGGGTTCCCTTTTATGTGTTGGTGTTCTCTGTCATCTGGTTGAAGAAAGGGTGGCAAAGTGCTGTGGCATGCTTGGTCTTGATCGGCTTGACCACCGTGCTTGCCGACCAGCTATCGTCTCAATTGCTGCGCCCGTTGATCGGTCGTATGCGCCCTTCCAACCTGAATAATCCTTTGTCTGCCTTCATCCATGTGGTCAATGGCTACCGCGGTGGCGCTTATGGCTTTCCTTCCTCCCATGCAGCCAACACGGCAGGCATGGCATTCTTCCTGATCTACGAGTTCCGGAAGAGGTGGCTTTTCTGGCTGATGGCTTCGTGGGTAGCCTTGGTATGTTATTCCAGGATGTACCTTGGCGTGCATTATCCCAGTGATATCTTGGCGGGAATCTGCTTAGGATACCTTTGTTCGTATGCGATCATTATTTCTTTCGAGTCCCTTTGTAAAGTTGCTAAGAATGTTTGGAGGGTATCATTTAATTCCTTATATTTGCGTACGATATGAAAATATTGATTGTTGAAGACGAGAAAAGCTTGTCAGACAGTATTGTCCGCTTCCTTTCCGAAGACGATTATTTGTGTGAACAGGCTTTTACGAAGTCGGATGCCCTGATGAAGGTTGGGGTTTATGACTACGACTGCGTGCTGCTCGACTTGATGTTGCCTGACGGATCTGGCTTAGATGTGTTGCGGAAGATCAAGGATCGGAAGCCGGACACGGGTGTGATCATCGTCTCAGCGAAGGACAGCGTAGACGACAAGGTGTTAGGATTGAAGATCGGCGCGGATGATTATGTATCCAAGCCCTTTAACCTGTCAGAGCTGCGAATCCGCGTTTTCGCCTTGCTTCGCCGGCGTTATGCCTCCAATAATAATCTGGTGAGAAGCGGAGAGGTGTCGATTAATCTTCAGGAAAAGACAACGACGGTCAATGGCACGCCTGTCTCCCTGACGAAATCGGAATACGAACTGCTCCTGTTCCTCATCGGTAACAAGGGAAAGGTCGTTTCCAAGACCGCCATCGCCGAGCATTTAAGTGGGGAGATGGCTGACATGATGGATAACTTCAACTTCGTATTCGCTCATATCAAGAACTTGAAACATAAATTGGATGCAGCTGGTTGCCATGACAGAATCAAGACCTTATATGGCACGGGCTATAAATGGGAAGTGTAATGAAGACATTGTTAGATAAGACGATGGTCAGACTGACGGTCTGCCTGGTATCCATCTTCCTGCTTTGCATGCCCTTGTTCTATTATCTGACCACGCGCTATTATGCGGAAGACCTGATCGATGTGGTGGATGATTACAAGAGTGGAAAGCAGATCGACGAGAATATCGACTTGGAAGAGGACGTGGTGATAGGGATGATGATCCAGTATGCCATGATTGCCGTAGTCGTCGGGACCTCTGTCTTAATCACAATGCGTTTTGTTACAAAGAAATTATGGGCTCCCTTTGACGATACGCTAAGGAAAATAGAGGGATTCCATTTGGGGAAGGATGAGGCTCCGACTTTCAAGAAGACGAATGTCAAGGAGTTTAGCCGGTTGAACCATTCTCTCGAAAACCTGATCGCCCGGGATATCAGTAGCTATCGGGTACAAAAGGAGTTCACGGAGAATGCCTCCCACGAACTCCAGACACCGCTCGCCATCCTCCGTACAGACTTGGATATGCTGATTCAGGAAGACCTGAATCAGCGGGAGTCGGAGTTGGTGGATGATATGTACGATGTCCTGACGCGCATGGAACGACTGAACAAGAGCCTGCTCTTGTTGGCTAAGATCGAAAACAACCAATACGAGGAATTGGAAGACGTGTCCGTGCCGGACATGATTCAGGACATGATACCGAGTTATGGCAAGCTCTACGATAATAATATCCTTTATACGCAGAATGGAAAGTTAGTGGTCAAGACAAGTCGGCAGTTGATGGAGATCCTGTTGAACAACCTGATCATCAATGCCCTGCGTAATAGCGACAGCTATTCCTCGGTCATGATCCATACGGACGGGCATTCTTTTGAGGTGTCCAACCAGTCGATAAGAGGACCCTTGAATGAGGAAAAGCTCTTCAGTCGTTTCAATAATCCAACACAGAGCAAGACTGGGCATGGACTGGGCTTGGCGATTGTCAAGCAAGTGTGCGATCACTATCATTGGAATATACATTATATATATAAGGAAGACAGCCATACTTTTCGCGTTACGTTTGCATGATGATAGCAGCATTGATCATAACAGGTTTCCTGGCTGGCTTCTTGTCCAGTTCCATTGGCTTTGGTGGGGGCATGGTCCTTCTGCCGGTCATTACCTATTTCTATGGCATTGAGGTAGCTGTTCCCGTCAGTACGATCGCCCAACTGCTGAGCAATGCCTCCCGGGTTGCTATCGGATTAAAGGAAGTGAAATGGAAGCAGGCTTCTTGGTTCTTGGTCACTGCCGTTCCCCTCACTGCCCTTGGTGCCTTGGGATTCGCTGTTGCCGACAAGGTGCTGATGACGAAGGTCGTGGCAGTAGGGCTCATCGTCTTTTCCATTATGAAGCTCAGGGGCAAGATGCAATTGCCACATAAGCCCGCTACGATGCTCATCGGGGGCGGCATCACTGGGCTTATCAATGGACTGCTGAGCATCTCCGGCCCGATCAGCAGCGCCGTGTTCCTCACCCTCGACCTATCCCCTGTCTCCTATATAGCCAGCGAGGCTTTTGCTGCTACGGTCATGCACATCGTGAAGATCATCGTTTATGGCAAGCTCCACCTTGTCAATTTGTCTATTGTCTGGAGCGGATTGGGCATCGCTGCCGCCATGATCATCGGTAACTTCGTGGCTATGAGGCTGATAGGAAAGAGCAAGAAGAAGCAATATCGGAAGGTAGTCGCCCTTTGCATGATGGCTTTGTCGCTGTATTTATTCTTTTCCATCGGATTCTGAAATATCGTTTTTTGATAGAAATAACGTCTGTAAATAACTGATAATCAGGAAGTGTCATGATCTCATGTCATGATTTTTCTAAGTCTGACAGTTAGGACTGACAAAATTTGACATGCGTCAATAAAATGCCCTTTTTCATGGAAAAGAAGTCCTTTCGTAATGGGTTTTCAATAGAAAGGCGTTATCTTTGCACTCGAAAGGTAAAAAGATTTAAGGTAACAACGCAATTGGGGACGTAGGAAATCCCCAAGTAATTTAAAGAAAGGATAACAATTATGATGACAACAGTATTATCTTTGGTGATTGTAGCAGTCGTTATGGCTCAGGCAGTCAACGTAAACAAGAAGATCCAGATGGGTAAATAACCCGTCTGCCGGTCAATTTGAGAGAAAACAACACAACATTATTCATTTTAAAAGGGTAGAAGACAATGACTAAGATGATAGAAAATTTGAAGAGAAGCTTGAAGAAGATCGCCCGCGTTTACGTGGAGATGATGAACATCTACGGTGAGGCTCTGTTAAAGGGCGGATCTTACGGATGCTAAGAGAAAGCAACATACAGAGAAGGCTGTAAGGGGAACGAAACGTTCTCGTTACAGCCTTTTTCAGTATATGTCTTGCCTCACATTTCAAAAGGTAGCCTTTCGCATGACGGGAGATGGTCTTTTGTACGCTGAAAGATGACCTTTTGGGAGGCAGGAGATGATCTGTTGAGAAGCAGGAAATGACCTATTGAAGAACAGAAAATGACCTTTTCTTTTGCGCTTCCTCCTTACTGGGTCTGCCCTGTGTTATTCCTTGAATTCGAGGATCGTGCTGACCTCATCCCCGATCCTCAGGGTGACGTAGACCGTATGGCCTGCCGTGACCATTTCCGGCAGGAGTTGCTGCCCTAACTTCGCTGGCATCTTAAATTCCACGCGCATGTTCTTGAACTGGTATCCTTCAGGAAGGATCTCCTCAGCGATCCGGATATAGTTGGCGTTATTCATGTGCCGGTTATAGTCGATGTCATTTCTCATGACGGTCACCGCGGGATAGCTCGTCGGCTTACCTTCTGGAACGATGATGCGTCGATCCTGATAATCCATGGGAAGGCGTGCCTCGATCAGGCATTGGGATAGTACGTCCTTGTCGATCCTTGTCAACTTCCCCGTCTCCCGATTGACGAAAGCCCCCATGCTCCAGCTTTTATAGCAGACCTCTCCTTGGGCATCATAAATGAATGTGTTGCGAAATCCGAACATCGGCTTGACCTCGAAGATGCTCGTGGTCACCTTCAGGTCTTCCTTGAAATGGGGAACGCGCACGATCTCCACTTGCCGAGACGCGAGCAACTGGGCGATAGAGTGTTCCTGCAGGAACTGTTTGCAGGCAGGCTCAGAGTCGATCCACATCTCAGAACAGTCCTGCATCATTTGTAAGGCAGAATAGAGCTTCAGGTTGCCGTTGGCATCACAGGTTGAGGTTGTTACCTTATCGTTTAAACTGTACATGTTAATGTGTATGAATATTGTTGTCAATTAAGCTTTGATATCTCCGTGCTTCTTGAGGATTGTCATGAACTCATCCCCTGTAATTGTCTCTTTTTGAAGAAGGTAGGCGGCAGCCTCGTGCATTTCTGGAAGATGGTCACTAATAATTTTGCAGGCTTTCGTATAACCAGCCTTGATCATGTCCCTTACCTCTTTGTCAATATCAGCGGCAGTCTCGTTAGAGCAGGTCAGGGAACTGTTCCCTCCCAAGTAGCGATTGGTTACGTTTTCCAACTGCATCATCCCGTATTTCTCGCTCATCCCATAAGTAGTGATCATGGCACGGGCAATCTTCGTCGCCTGTTCTATGTCATTTGACGCACCGGTGGTGCAAGTATGGCAGATGACTTCTTCTGCCACCCTTCCGCCAGTCAGCGTGGCGATGCGGTTCTCCAGTTCTTCCTTGCTCATCAGGTGCTTTTCCCCGGCATCCACCTGCATGGTATAGCCCAGGGCACCGGATGTGCGTGGGACGATCGTGATCTTATGGATCGGGGCGGAATTGCTTTGCAAGGCACCTACCATGGCATGCCCGATCTCATGGTAGGAGATGATCTTTTTCTCCTCAGGTGAGATCACGGCACCTTTCCGTTGTTCTCCGGCGATCACTACTTCCACGCTCTCCTCCAAGTCTTCTGTCGTCACAGCCGGTTTGTGAAGTCGGACAGCGCGCAATGCTGCTTCATTGACGATATTGGCAAGGTCGGCTCCACTGGATCCAGCGGTAGCGCGCCCCACGATGTCAAGGTCTATCTTGTCGTGCTTGATATCTTTCAAATGCACTTGCAGGATGGCTTTACGCCCTTCCAAGTCGGGGAGTTCCATTTGGATACGGCGGTCGAACCTCCCTGGGCGCAGCAGGGCTTTGTCCAAGCTTTCCGGTCGATTGGTGGCTGCTAAGATCACAACCCCCTTGTCACTGTCGAAGCCATCCATCTCGGTAAGCAATTGATTCAGCGTCTGTTCGCGCTCATCATTCCCCATAGCCGTGTCGCGGCTCTTCCCGATGGCATCGATCTCGTCGATGAAGATGATACAAGGAGCTTTCTCCTGTGCTTGCTTAAACAGGTCGCGCACTTTGGCTGCGCCCATTCCTACGAACATCTGGACGAACTCGGAGCCAGAGATTGAGAAGAACGGGACGCCTGCCTCCCCGGCAACGGCACGTGCAATCAATGTCTTTCCGGTACCCGGAGGACCCACCAACAGGGCTCCTTTGGGGAGCTTAGCCCCTAGGGAGGTGTATTTCTTAGGATCATGGAGAAAGTCGACAATCTCTTTCAAGGTGTTCTTAGCCTCGTCCTGGCCTGCCACATCCGCAAAGGTCGTCTTCACTTCCGACTCCGCATAGATCTTGGCACCACTTTGCCCGAACGACATGAAATTGCCTCCGGCTCCGCCTTTGAGCAGCCTTTTTTGGAAATATCCCCATAGCAAGTACATGATAATGAAGGGAAGCACCCACCAGATAAAGAAGTCGAGAAGGGGTGAATTTTGCTTGGCAGGAACCTTCGTGAACTCAATCTTCCCACTTTTGTTCGGGCTTTTGGCTGCCAGTAAGCGGTTGACGAGCTGACTGTCGTTCATGGATGTCGTGCTGTAGGTCTGTTCTTTCCCTTGCTTGTCATCCATGGTGAAAAAGATGTTGTCGTCCTTGATCTGTACTTTTTTCACCTTTCCCTTTTCAATATCAGAGATAAATGTGCCATAGTCGACAGCCGTTTGCTGCCCTACGTTTGGGAATACCAGTCCGTTGATCAACGTCAACAGCAGAATACACCAAAATAGCCATACCCAGGAGAATTGTTTCTTAGGTTGTTGGTCTTTCTTTTGATCCATAGAATTCAGATGATAACGATTATACATAATATATCTTCTTTGCCAGCAAATATACAAAAATTATGCTATATGTGTTCCCGTCTTCCTTAAAATAAGCTAAAAAACAAGGTGTGAGTGAATGAAAGAACCAGAAAGGAAGGCGCGGAGGCGTTGGGCGCGCTTCCTTATGAGAGGAGAGGGTTCAGTGCCGGCATGGCACAACCAATGAAGAAGAGGGCGAGAAACATGCCTACGGCCAATGTCCGCAAAGGGTCGGTGAAGGAATGATCATGGCGAAGTTGGTACAAGGTCCTGGCACCTGAGAAGGAGAAACAGGCTGCCGCCATCCAGATCAAGCCGTTGCCTAAGATGGGGAAGGAGAGAAGGGTATACCCAAGGGCGATGGCAGGGAAGACCAGGCAGAGCAAAGCAGCCGGAATGCCGATACAGATCCTTACCCATTTCCTGTCGGCAAACCGGGACATCAAGCTGACTGTGAGGAAGACCGCAAAGGGGAATGTGGGCAGGAGATAGATGGGAAGCTTCGCGCTGATCACCGATAAGAGAAGGAACGATAGCACGACAGAGCATAGCATGAACTTCTGAAGGTCGGATAACTGAAGATGTCGGCGGACGCATTCCACGATGATGGCCACTACCAATAACGACCATGGCGCCAGTTCGTACCATATTGAAATCAGGTAGAAATAGAAAGGCTGCTCGTGGTGGAAGGCATGGAAAGCACGTCCGAAGGTTTGATGCAGGAATAGGTCATACATGTAAGCGCTTCCCCCTTCCTGATAGCTTGCTGTAAACCAGATCGCGCACCCGATGATGAGCACTATCCAAGTGCGCAAGTCCCAGTAATGCAAGAACTGCTTGCCCTGATGCTTATAGACAAGGAATCCCACGATGGACACAAGGGGGATCAGCAGTCCGAGTGGACCTTTGGTGAAAACGGCGAGGAACAAGTAGATGGGGAAAAGCCATCTGTCCTTGCCCGTGCCTTGATGCTGATATCTCTTCCAGAATGTATAGAGAGCGAGGATGATGAACATGGACATCAGCATGTCCATCCTTGCCACGATTGAGGCTGCGATGAAGTAGACGCTGCTCATGAGCATCAGGCGCGCGGTAATGCGTTCCTTGTCTGTGAGTCCTGTTCCCATCCACTTCTCCATGGTATGGGTGATGATAACGGCAGGAATGAAAGAAAGCAATGACAGTTCCCATACTAAATACTTCCCCGATATCAGCCTGCACAGGATGATCAACCATATATAAAAAGGTGGCTTGTCAGCATAAGGCTCACCGTTGAGCGTAAAGGCAAACAAGTTTCCCGACCGCAGGGCAGATTCTGCTATATGGACATATCGGAGTTCATTGTCAGGCGTCAGGTCTCTCAATAGGATCATTGGGAGGAAGGCGATCAAGATGACGATCCATAAGATATGACTTTGTTTCATACTCATGATGATGGTTCTTACTTTTATACATGATTGATGCGCGCAAAGATAACAGGCAATTCTGTAGATTTTTTGAAGATTTGCCCCTTTGGGCATACAACTTCTTATCATTGTATCCAATTTGCCTTGGCGTTGCCATGGAAATTGCTTATCTTTGTGCCATAAAGCAAAGGCAGCGGGAGCAAGGCAAACAGGCATCTTCGCTGTTACCGTTTTACTTAGAAAGAATGTTCGGAATATGAAAAGATCTCTTGCGCTCGTACTTCTTGTACCCTTCATGCTCGTTGTCAGAATGAGTGCTCAGATCCCTCAATGGAAAAAGGGATACTTAGACATACACACCATCTTCACTGGGCATGGGAACAGCCAATACATAGTGTTCCCCGACGGGACGACCCTGATGATAGATGCTGGCGATCATCGGACTGACCCTTATAACCGGAAGTATGCCCCGATGAGATGCTCTCCTATCTATCCCGATTCAACCTTCACCGCAGCCAGTGCCATTGCGAATTATATCAGGCAGGCACAAAGTGGGCAACACGAAGGCATTGATTATTTCCTGATCACCCACTTCCATTCTGACCATTACGGAGAGGCGAACCCTGTCTTCCCCATGTCGTCCAAAGGGAATTATATCCTGAATGGATTGACGGAGCTGGCAGAGTATATTCCCATCCATACCATTGTGGACAGAGGCTATCCTCAATATGCATTTCCTGTCGACATGCGGCATCGGGTAAACGAAGACGGGAGCCCTAAGGATCCGTCTTTTCATAATTATCTTCAGTTCATCCAATATCAAATGGAGAAGAAGGGACTGAAAGTGGAAAAGTTTGAAGTGGGCAGCGATCGGCAATTCGTCCCTTTAGGGGCTTGGGAAAAAACCTATCCTTCGTTCAGTGTGAGGAACATCAAGGCTGGGAATATCATGTGGACAGGCAAGGGAAGAAAGACGAAAGCGCTCTTTTCGAAGGAAGACTTGATGGGAAACACCAACAAGTTTAATGAGAACCCCCTGTCCTGTGCCATCGTCATTCGATATGGCAGCTTCGTTTATTATGCAGGTGGGGACAATACCGGACTGTATGATCAGGATCACAAGCGTTGGTTTGACGTGGAAACCCCGATGGCTAAGGTGGTTGGCAAGGTGTCGGCGATGTCCTTGAACCATCATGGGAACAGGGATGCAACGAACTTGAATTTCCTCAATGCACTTGACCCAAAGGTAGTGATCATGCAATCTTGGAGTTCTGACCATCCCGGACAAGAAGTGGGGCAACGCTTGATCTCCCCGAATGTCGGTACTCGCCATCGCGATATTTATATGACAAGGCTGGATCCCTTGACAGGCCTTGGCATCGGACCGTGGTTTGAGAAAGACCTCAAAGGAAAGTTAGGACATTATTTGCTTCGTGTCTATCCTGATTCGAGCTATGAAGTGTACACGTTGGATTGTACCAAGAAGGAGATCTCCGTCTTGTCCCAATCGGAACGTTATCAGGCTCAATAGCGTGAGGTAGTTATCCGGGGAGGATCGTTGTCAGAAAGCAATGCTCTTGATGATGCGGAATCCCTGTTGGGTTTGCTCCATGCAGTAAATGCCAGGCTGGGAGATAGACAAGGGCTTGCCTTTGACACGGAGGGAAGCAGGGCGATAAAAGACAGCCCAATATCTTCCCTTCAAGGCTTTGCCTGTCACCATCTGGACGACATTCGTGTTTTGAACGATGTCTACGTCTTTCTCCTTGAACATCACGATGGAGGAAGAAGTGGCTTGGGGAAGAATGGCATAGGCGTATGTCTGAGCCTTGGGCTTGACTCCATGATGGATCACAAGGGTCATCAAGGTATCTTGAACCTCCTCAAAGGGATACATCCTCATATTGTTCGACCAACTACCGGTCTTTAGGGCGTGTTCCGCTACGATGGTCATTCTCTCCAAAGGGATATATCCAATGCTGTGATGCAAGAACCGTTCTTTCCCTTGCAAGCGTTCTGCCTTCTCGATCGACCTCCATTGCCTTCCATTGAAAACGGTCAGCTGACCTTTGGCCAACCGTTGGTCCATGCAGGTGGTCACGGCGAGTGAACTGTCGGCTTGGATACCAGAGCCTAAGCAGAGAACCATTTCCGGTGTGAAGATCCAACATTTATGCGCTTTAACACCGTCCCTGTCATATTCCATGGCACTCATTCCATAGCATCCGTCGCTGATTCCACCGACAAGGTTGCTATTGTTTCGCTTCTTGCTGAAGACAACAGGGCGCGAGGATTCAAAGGCTGTCACACCTGGTATCTTCCTCCAGTCCCAGATAGGGAGGGCATCCATATACGCATTGTCTGATGTATAGATATACATGCCGCCATCTCCCATGTAGTTTCCCAATGCATTGTCTTCATTGACATATTCTGATCCAATGGTACGCGAGGAGGACATGCGCAAGGATGCCATCCAGTTAGCCATGCGGTGGACCGTATAATCGGAATAGGAAAAATGCTTATGCCCGATGAGGTCGTTCCCTTGGAGCGGAAAATCACCTATTCCCATCTCCTCAGCGGCAAAAGCCAGGCAGTATCCTTTATGGATGGAGCCGTTATGGAAGAGCTGGCGACCTAAGGCATTGATGTCCATTTGGCGATGCCAGATCGTCCAGCGGAATCCATCGTTGATGAGATGGGTCAGGATATTTGTCTGGGCATCTGACATTTGATAGGATGTCCCCTGAAATAGCTGATAGAAAAAAGCCATGCTTGACAGGAAAGCCATGCCGTAGTTGCCAAACTGTAATTGCGGTCCGTGTAGCTGATAGCTCCAGTCGGGTTGGATTCCCTCCGTGCCATGGTTGCGGATTTCAGAGAAGATCGTGTCCCTTGCCTCTCTAACCAACTGCTCGTCATTCTGCAGAAGTCCACGGATCATGACATTCGAAGCCTCCCAAACCTTGTTCTGTCCTGTCATTCCGAATTTAGATTGTTTCATGATCTCTATGGCTCCTTGCTTCTCTTTCTCTGTCATATGGTCTTCAAAGAGCAGGAATGCTTGCCCGAAGGACCGGGGTACGCCAATTTGGTTATACCACCAGTTCAAGCATTTGGGCTTTTTCTCAATCCAAAAGTCGATCAGTTGATGGATGGCATCCCTCAGGGTATCACGATGATAATAAGGAGTGGTAGGCGACTCGTATAGCTTGCACAGTTCCAAAACACGCTCAGCATGTTGCTTTGGCTGCCATCCACTGCGCTTGGTATCCTGATAGTCGATATCCGAAAATGAACCATCGGGGCGCACTTTCCCCACGTACTCCTCAATGGCTTTCAAGTCGAAGGGATATCTGTTCATCAATTCCTGGACCATCTGGTCGCTGACGATCTTTTCCTTGGGTATCTTAACCAGGGCAGCCATGAGCGTATCGGAATTGTCGGAAGCTGGGATCAGCATCTTCCTGTACTTTTTCTTGATCTGGATCAGTTCCTGTCCCTGCATGGGAGAAGCACCCCAGAACAGGCAACAGCAGGTGATAAGGATAAAATAAGGTATTTTCATGCCGTCATGTTTTGATGTTGCAAATGTACAATTATTCTTGATATTACTCAAGGATCTTTTCCTTCTTTTAATGATTTTTTTGTGTGGAGTGCCTCTTCCATTCCCAAATTCCTGTATGGAGAATGCCCTTCAGGACCCTATTCACCGTCTTGGTCAGTCTATATTTCCAAATAGGGAGACCTGTTTGTAATTTGCTAATTCTCAAGATATTATGAAATTTGAAGTTCAAAAACCATCCATATTTTCTTTTGATGGTATTGGAAAGAAGCGGATTAAACTCTAATTTTGCATTTGTCAAACTGGAACTATCTTTATGTTCCTGCCTGATCATGAAAAGTCGAATATCTATAATGTAAACTACAATCTTATGAGAAAAGAACGATTATTAAATCTGTTGTTCGCTCTGTTGATTTCCATGACTGCCTTAGCCCAGAATCAAGAGTATTCTGGTACGGTAGTTGATGTCCAGGGGGAACCGATTATTGGCGCCTCAGTTGTTATCAAGGGATCTACCCAAGGAGCCATTACGGATCTGGACGGTGCCTTTCGCATTTCCGGTGCTGAGGGTGCGACCCTCGTTATCTCCTATGTGGGTTATACCACTCAGGAAGTAAAAGGAGGAAAAGGCATGAAAATCACCTTGCGTGAAGACTCTAAGCTGCTGAGTGATGTCGTTGTCATTGGTTATGGCGTACAGAAGAAGAGCGTTGTCACTGCTTCTATAGCCAAGGTAAGTGCAGAGGATCTCAACCTCTCTGCGCCTGTCAGGATGGATAATGCGTTGAAAGGATTGGTCTCTGGCGTCCAAGTTACACAGGCTTCCGGTCAACCGGGCAGCGGCAGCAAGATCCGTATCCGTGGTACAGGCACGATTAACAGTGCCGATCCGCTTTATATTGTCAATGGCATGCCTATTGAGGGAGGCATCGACTATCTGGATCCAGCAGACATCGAGAGCATAGAAGTATTGAAGGATGCCGCATCGGGTGCGGTCTATGGTGCCCGTGCAGCGAATGGTGTTGTCCTTGTTACCACTAAATCAGGAAAGATCGGCAAGGTCAGCGTGTCGTATGATTTCTCTTATGGATGGCAGAATCCATGGCATCATCGCAAGATGATGAATGCTTCTCAATATACGACATTGATGAAGGAAGCTGCCTCTTATGCTGGGGAAAGCCATATCGATGAGATCTTAAGTGCTATGGGCAGCTCAGACACCGACTGGCAGGATGTTACTTTTAATGATAACGCACCTGTGCAGAACCATCATCTTGCAATCAGTGGGGCTTCCGATCAGGTGGACTATTTCCTGACATTAGGCTATTATAAGTCAGAAGGTATTGTCGGAGGTAATTACGGTAGGTCGAATTATGAGCGTCTGTCTTTGAATACGAATTCCAATTATACCATCTTCGACGAAAGCAAGAACCGTAATTGGTTGCAGAAACTGAAGATTGGAGAGAATGTTTCCTATTCCCGAATCCGCAACACAAGCATTGAGACCAATTCCCTGACGGGCTCCGCTTTGGGCAATGCCTTGTTCCTAAGCCCATTGATGTCCGTCTATGCCGATGATGAAGAGGCATTGAATACACAATATGCCAATCAGATCGACCAGTATGGTCCGTTGGTACGGGATAAGCTTACCGGTCGATTGCTCAATGTCCCGACAGATGATTTTAATGAGATCTCCAATCCCTTAGGTTATCTTTCTCTTCCTTCTGAAAAGTATAATTCGGATAAGTTCGTAGCCAATTTCTATGCGGAACTGAGCTTGTGGGATACCATCAAGTTCCGTACTTCTTATGGTGCTGACCTTAGTTTCTGGGGTACGGATGGCTGGTCCAAGCCTTATTACTTGGCAAAGAATGCTCATAACGACAAGAGTGAGGTGTGGTCGCAAATGAACCGTGGCTTCCGCTGGCAGGTTGAAAATGTCCTTTCTTGGGATAAGACCTTTGGTGAGCATACCTTCAATGTGGTCCTCGGTCAGTCAGCCATTAAGTATACGGGTCGGAATCTAAGTGGGTCTGCCTATGACATGATCGCCATTGACGGTTCTAAGGCCAACCTTGATTTCACGACAGGACTGAAGACTGATGGCAAGCGGGATGCATCGGGTGGTGCCTTTTCCCCACGTACCTTGGCTTCTTATTTCGCCCGGATGAGCTATAACTACGCAGAACGGTATATGGCGCAGTTTACTGTTCGCCGTGATGGGTCTTCTTACTTCGGTCCGAATCACAAGTGGGCTACTTTTCCTTCTGTATCAGTAGGATGGAATGTCACGAATGAGAAGTTTTTGGAGAACCGTCCCGACTGGTTCTCTAACCTGAAAGTCCGTGCAAGCTGGGGTAAGAATGGAAATGAGAATATCGGAGCTTTCCGTTATACCGCCAATGTGAACATGGGTAGCAACTATGCCTTCGGTGGTGGCTCCCATCAAGTTGTGTATTCAGGAAGCAAACCTTCAGGAACGCCGAATCCCGATCTGAAATGGGAGGAGAGCGAACAGACTGACTTAGAAATTGACTTCGGGCTTTTCCACTCTGCCTTTACCTTGACTGTAGACTACTTTAAGAAAAAGACCAATGGCATGCTCAAGACTATGAGCGTCCCTAGTTACTTAGGCGAAAGCAAACCCTGGGGTAATGTGGGTAAGATGGAGAACTCCGGCGTTGAATTTGAGGCAAGCTACAAATACCATCGGGGTGATTTCAATCTCCATGTTGGTGGCAATATCAGTTAACTGAAGAATAAGTTGATCAACTTAGGGAATGCAGAAGGTTATGAAACCTATGATAACGTACACCAAATCGGCAATGTCAGCCGTGCGGAGAATAGTGAGCCCTATCCCTATTTCTGGGGTTATAAGACCGCTGGCATTTTCCAGACTGCAGAAGAAGTGGCAAACTATGTCAATGCAAAGGGAGAGATGATGCAGCCGAACGCACAACCTGGCGATGTCATCTTCGTAGATTACAATGGAGATGGGGTCATCGACTCCTCAGACAAGACAAAGATTGGGAAGGGAGATCCCGACTGGACATACGGCATGAGCCTAACAGCTTCATACAAAGGCTTCGACATGAGCATGTTGTGGGCAGGTAGCATTGGCAATGATATCTTTGACGCGACTCGCCGCCTTGATCTTCGGTATGTAAACCTCCCTAAGGAAATGATGGACCGTTGGCATGGTGAGGGTACGAGCAACTCTATGCCTCGCTTTACCTGGACCAACGCCAATGATAATTACCGGGCTTCAGACCTGTATGTCAAGGATGGCTCTTACCTTCGCCTGAAGAATATTCAGTTAGGCTATACCCTTCCTTCCGCACTGACGAAGAAAGTATTCATCAAAAGCTTGCGTTTTTATGTTGCAGCAGAGAATCTCCTGACGATTACTTCCTATAAAGGGATGGAGCCAGAGATCTCCTATGGCACTCAGTCGGGGATCGACCGTGGCTACTATCCACAGGTGCGTACGTTCACTATCGGTACAAACATTAAATTCTAAAAATACGGCTCATTATGAAAAAGATAAAGATATTCAATATGGTAGCTTTCTCCGCCCTGATGGTCATGACGACTTCTTGTGGAGATGATTTCCTTTCGACAGAACCCGCCAGCAGTGTGCCTCTCAATGGTTATTACACGACTGCGGCACATATTGACGAGGCAGTCACTGCGGCTTACAACCCCTTGCAATGGTATGATTATTATAGTGGATGGTGTCCTCTCTTTTTAGTCAGTGACGCACAGGGGGATGACGTCTATGTGGGTGGCGGTTCTACCAGCGACCAAGCGGAAATCCATCTTGCCTCGCAATATAAGTCAACTTCCCTGATGAATTTCCCGGGGGCATGGACGACAAGCTATTCTGGTATCAACCGTTGCAACCGGATCGTCATGGATTGTGAGGAGGCAGGCAATGGCATCACGGATGCCCAGAAGAAATATTATGTGGCTGAGGCGCAGACCTTACGGTCTTTTTACTATCTCCAGTTGTGGAAGTTCTGGGGCAATGTGCCTTACTATGCCGACAAGAACCTCGAGTACCCTTACTTGGCAGATCAGTTGTCTCATGATGAGGTCTATTCCAAAGTCATTGCGACCTTGGAGAACGTGATCGACCAGAATATCCTCCCCATGAAAGAGACGGCTGCCCGTTCAGGGCATGCCACACAGGCCTTCGCGATGATGCTGTATGCGGATTGGGTCATGTACCAGAAGGATGAGGCACGTTATTCAAAGGCTTTAGGTTATATGGAACAGATCATTCATTCCGGGGCGTACCGGTTGATGCCCGACTTCCAGTCGATTTGGGATCAGGACAACGAGTGGTGTGATGAGTCAATTTTTGAAATCGACTATTATTCCCAGGGATCTATCCGCTCTTGGGGATCAGCCAACAGTCCGGGCGGTACCGTTGTCCCAGCCATGATTGGCGTGGATGGACTTTCTGGCTCGCCCGACTATGTAGGAGGCTGGGGATTCTGCGATATCTCCAAGGAGGTATACGATCAGTATGAGGAAGGTGACCAGCGTCGCGACGGAGGCATCCTTTGTATGACGAAGTATATCGCTGACAATGCAGCGAAGGGGATCACGGTCTCTTACGGAGGGCGCTATCAGAATACCGGGCTCTTCCTGAGAAAATACTTGGGACGTATTGGCGGAAATACGGGCGCAGGAACCTCCGACTTAGGCTGGGACAACAATCAGCGTATCTACCGTTATGCGGAAACGTTGCTGAATGCTTCCGAACTGGCACTGCGCACCGGCGATCAGGGCAAGGCAGACCAGTATCTCAACATGGTGCGTGACCGTGCGGGTGTCAAGCATATCACGGCTACCTTGGATAACCTGCTGAATGAACGCCGCCTTGAGTTCGTGGGCGAAGGGAAGCGCTATTATGATCTGGTACGTTTTGGAAAGGCTGCCGAGGTGCTGAAGCCTGGGGGCGGAAAGGTCTTGAACCGTGCCAAGACTGAATACAATGTCGTGGGAATCCCAGAACGTATCCAATGGACGGAGAGCAAGAAATACCTGCCCATCCCGCAAAGCGAGATAGAGGCATCGAAAGGAGCTTTGAAACAAAATGATTATTAAAACATGGGTATGCGTAAAAGGAGTTTCGTAATTCTCTGTTTGAGTCTTTGCTTTGGACTTTGCACATGGTCTCAACGACATTTTGTCCATGTCCAGGGACAGGACCTGATTCAGCCCAATGGCCAAAAGTTATTCATTGTTGGCACGAACCTTGGGAATTGGCTGAATCCAGAGGGATATATGTTCGGCTTTAGCAAGACGAATTGTGAATGGATGATTCATGAAATGATATGCCAGATGGTGGGCCCAGATTTCGCGGCTGATTTCTGGAAAGCTTTTAAGGACAATTATATTACCCGAAAGGACATTGACTTTATTGCTTCCACAGGCGCGAATACGGTTCGTCTTCCCTTTAATTACAAACTCTTCACGGATGAGGATTATATGGGATTAACCGACCATCAAGATGGGTTCAAGCGGATGGATGATGTCGTATCGTGGTGCAAGGCTAATCATCTGTATGTGGTCTTGGACATGCATGATTGCCCAGGCGGTCAGACTGGGGATAATATAGATGACGGATATGGTTATCCTTGGCTCTTTGAGAGTGAGAAAAGCCAACAGCGATTTTGCAAGATATGGCAGAAGATCGCATCGCATTTTGCCAATGAGCCTACGGTACTTGGCTATGAGCTGATGAATGAGCCTATTGCCCATTATTTTGAGAATAAGGAAGAGCTGAATAAAAAGCTGGAACCTTTATATAAGAGAGCTGTTGCCGCTATCCGGGAAGTGGATAGGAACCATGTCGTTATCTTAGGAGGAGCGCGCTGGAATAGTGACTTCTATATGTTCTCCGACTGGAAATTCGATGACAATATTATGTATACTTGCCATCGATATGGAGGCGAACCGACCGCTGAGGCGATCAACGACTATATCGCATTCCGCAATAAGACCGGTCTCCCCATGTATATGGGTGAGACCGGGCATAACACCGACGAGTGGCAGGCGAAGATGTGTCGTGTCCTTCGTGACCAGAATATCGGCTATACCTTTTGGCCTTACAAGAAAATAGAGGGCTCATGCATGATGGCCTTTCCGAAGCCGGAAGGGTGGGACAGTGTGATCGTCAAGTTCTCGGAGACTTCTCGTACCTCATTCAAGGAATGGCGCGAAGCCCGCCCTGACCAGGCGAAGGTCCGTCAACTCTTGATGCAATTCATTGAAGGGGCGAAGTTTGAGCATTGCATCCCACAGACAAGTTACATTCGATCAATTGGATTAGAGATCCAACATACAAATCATCACAAATGAAAAGAATTATTATCGCATCGATTTTCTGGGCTGCAAGCCTGATGGCTTCAGCCCAGACCATGCCAGTTTATCTGGACATGAACAAACCTGTAGCGCAGCGCATTGACGATGCCTTGTCACGAATGACATTGGCAGAGAAGATCGCGGTCCTCCACGCCCAAAGTAAATTCTCGGCAGCAGGGGTCAAACGGTTGGGCTTTCCTGACTTCTGGACAGATGACGGCCCTCATGGCGTACGCCCGGAAGTGCTTTGGGATGAATGGGAACAGGCTGGGCAGACGAATGATTCCTGTGTGGCATTCCCTGCCCTTACCTGTCTTGCCGCTACCTTTAACCCATCCTTGGCTTATCTGTATGGCCATAGCTTAGGAGAGGAAGCCCTGTATCGCAACAAAGACATGATCTTAGGACCAGGTGTCAATATCTATAGGACACCTTTGGGAGGTCGCAACTTCGAGTATATGGGCGAAGACCCTTTCCTTTCGTCCACCATGGTCGTTCCTTATGTTCAAGGACTGCAGGACTTAGGGGTCTCCGCCTGTGTCAAGCACTATTGCCTGAATAATGATGAGAACTATCGGCATCAGGTGAATGTCATTGTCAGCGACCGTGCCTTGTATGAGATTTATCTCCCAGCCTTCAAGGCTGCAGTCCAGAAAGGGCATGCCTGGGCCGTGATGGGTGCCTATAACCTTTATCATAACCAGCACAACTGCCATAATGCCATTACCCTGAACAAGATCCTGAAAGGTGAATGGGGATTCGATGGCGTTGTCGTGAGCGACTGGGGAGGTTGCCATAACACAGAAGAGGCTGTGAAAAATGGACTGGACATGGAGTTCGGGACATGGACCAACGGCCTGAGGCAAGGGGTGAGCAATGCCTATGACAACTACTTCCTGGCTGCGCCTTATCTGAAACTGATCCAGGAAGGCAAGTTGACGACCCGGGAGTTAGACGAGAAGGTGCGCCGTATCCTTCTCCTTTACTACCGCACCACGATGAACCCTCACCGTGGACGGGGCTTCCTTTGCTCGGAGAGCCACTATGCAGCAGCCAAGCAGATCGCTGAGGAAGGCATTGTCCTGCTGCAAAACCGCCATCAAGTGCTGCCGATCAAGGTCGACCGCGCTAAGCGAATACTCGTTGTCGGAGAGAATGCGATCAAGATGATGACGGTGGGAGGAGGCTCTTCTTCCTTGAAAGTGCAGAAGGAAATCCTGCCCCTCGAGGGACTGAAGGCTCGTTTGGGTTCTCTGGTTCAAGTCGACTATGCACGTGGATATGTCGGTGATACCACAGGTTCCTACAATGGGGTAACGGCAAAGCAAAGTCTCTATGAACGTCGTTCTGCCGCTGAGCTGACAGAGGAAGCCGTCCAAAAGGCGAAGGGGGCTGATTATGTCATCTTCATCGGGGGGCTCAACAAGAGTGGCCATCAGGATTGCGAGGGCACAGACCGTAAGGAATATGGTCTGCCCTACGGTCAGGATCAGTTGATCAGGGCTCTCGCAAAGGTTAACAAGAACCTTGTCTATGTCAATATTTCAGGGAACGCAGTGGCGATGCCCTGGAAAGACCAGGTGGCGGGTATCGTACAGGCTTGGTATGAAGGCTCGGAGTCGGGAGAGGCTTTGGCTGCTGTCCTTTGTGGCGATGCCAATCCCTCTGGGAAACTGCCCTTTACCTGGTATGCCTCCCTGAAGGATGTGGGAGCGCATGCCTTGGATGCCTTCCCGGGCGTGTGGCGACCGGATCATCGGATCATCGATGAGGAATATAAGGAAGGGATCTATGTCGGTTATCGTTGGGCTGACAAGATGAAGATACGTCCCTTGTTTGCGTTTGGGCATGGACTGAGCTATACCCAGTTCCAGATCTCCCCGGTAAAAGCCGACAAGAAGCGTGTCCAAGCCAACGACAGCATCTCCTTTACCGTTCAGGTGAGGAATACGGGTACAAGGGCTGGCGCAGAAGTGGTACAGCTCTATGTCCATGATGTCAAGTCGAGTGTAGACCGTCCTTACAAGGAGTTGAAAGGCTTCCGGAAGGTATTCCTCCAGCCCGGGGAAAGTCGGGACGTCACGATCACGATCGGTAAGGATGCCCTGAGCTTCTTTGACGAGACCGCCCATGCCTGGAAAGCGGAGCCTGGTGACTTTGAGGCACTGGTTGGGAACGCTTCAGATCATATCACTTCGAAGGTTTCCTTTGTCTTGGAGTGAGCATCGAATAGTAGGATCGTTATCAATAGGGTAAAGATTGTTGGGAGAAGGAGAGAGCGGATGGCTTTCTCCTTCTTTTGGATGACCCCAAGGCAGATGGATAGGGAAAGGAGAGGGAATCTTCCATCTCGCAGGAAAAAGCAAAAGATCAGGTCGCTAACTTTGCATTTCTTGAAAAAATACATTATTTTTGCAGTATTAAATCTAAACCTGGACAAATGAGACAAAGATTGGGACTTATCGTTTTGATGTTCATGACATCGTGTGTCTGGGGAAGAGCCCAATTGGCTTCCCTGTACAAGCAGCTGGATGATGCGATCTCTCATACGCAGGAGTATGTGGCAGTCAAGGAAAATGCCATCCATCAGTTGACCGGGAAGCTGGCGGTTACTCAAGATACCCGGGAGAGATTCTACCTTTGTAAGAGTATCTTTGAGGAATACCGTTCCTATAAGAGCGACTCTGCCTTGGCCTATATGAACCGGTGCCTCCATTTGGCACGGGAGATGAAAGACCAGTCGTTAGTTGATGTGTGCAAGGTAGCTATGGCTTACCAATGCTCTTCCATAGGTCTGTATGTGGAATCCTTGGACTTGTTAGGCAGCATTTCCCACCTTCCTTCATCCCCGAAGACGTTGGACGACTATTATAAGGCATACTCCCATGTGTATGGTGAGCTTGCTAATTATAGCAAAGTCCCCAACTTGAAGCAGGCTTATTACAAACAACAGGATGAGTATGATGTATTATTGTTCAAGGTTGCTCCTCCTTATTCCGATTATGATCTGCAAAGGAAGGAATGCAAGGCGGTCGCGGACAACGACTTCAAGGGCGCGATCCACTATAATAACCTGCGGATGAAGGGCCTGAAGGATACGGATCGCGATTATGCCATCGTGGCTTTTTATCGTGCCATTGACTTCCGGATGACGGACAACAAGGATAGTTGCATGTATTGGATGCTGAAGGCTGCGATCTGTGATATCAAGCATGCTGTGATGGACCAAGGTGCCATGTGGGAGATTGCCAATACCCTGCGTGAGCAAGGGGACATGGAGCGGTCGCATCGGTATATCCAGTTCGCGTGGAACTGCTCCCAAATCTACTCGACTCGCCTTCGAAGCTGGCAGATTTCACCCATTCTCTCCTCGGTCAACGAAAATTATCAGTACCAGTTGAACAAGAGAAACGGACAGCTCAGGTCGGGTATCATCGCCATCGGGGTGCTTGCCGTCCTGCTCCTTGCGACGATCTTCTATATCAACCGGCAGCGGAAAAAACTGTCCGAGGCAAGGGACCAGTTGCATAGAAGTAACCTGCAGCTTTCAGAGTTGAATGCTAATCTGACCGTGGCGAATGCAAAGCTGCATAGCCTGAATACGGAACTGTCGCAGGCAAACCGGGTGAAGGAGGAGTATGTGGGGCGGTTCATGCGCCTTTGCTCACAATATATCGATCGGCAGAATGACTTCCGGAAGCTCGTCCATCGGAAGGTTAAGAACCATGAGTACCAGCAATTGTTCGAGGAAACGAAGGGTCAGGATGACCAAGAACGGGAACTGGATGAGCTTTATGAGAATTTCGACTCTGCTTTCTTGCATCTCTTTCCTCATTTCGTGGAGGATTTCAATGCTCTCTTGCGGCCAGAGGAGCAGATTCCTTTGGATAAGGGGAAGGGATTGCCCACGCAAATCCGTATCTTCGCCCTCATCCGCTTGGGTATTGAGGACAGTGCCAAGATCGCAGAGTTCCTGCATTATTCTGTGAACACGATCTATAGCTATCGGGCAAGGGTGAAAAACGGAGCGAAGGCAAACCGGGACGATTTCGAGAACCAGGTCAAGAGAATCGGCATGTCCTGATCTATCCTTTCCTGTGAAACCCGACTCCTTGCTTGGTCAGGACGTAGACGTTGCCAGCCTTGTCCCGTGATACCTTTCCTTTCAGGCGTAAGGTACATTCTACCTTTCGCGTCTTTCGGTCGACAATGATGCAGGTATTGGCTTCTTCTCCGATGTTATTGGTGGAATAGACATCGTTCCCGTCGGAGAGATAGACACTGTCTGCCGGGATACGTTCGCAACTTCCATCCGCCTTGATCACGTTGACGTCCTGCCCATAGACTTCCACCACGAGCTGGTTCTTGTCTGTAATCACGTATTGAAAGGTGCCGTCCTTGACGATTCCTACGGTATCGCAGATCATGTAGTTGGGATGGGTTTCCTGGGGCGCACGCGTTGTATTGGGCTTCCATGCTATCTCGTGGATCGTGCTGTCTCCCTCTTCGTTGTAAAAGAACTGGTTGTCGGTTTGCCAGTATGTCCTTCCCTTGACCATGAGTCCTCCAATCACCTTTTTCTTGATGTCAATCATCTCCAATGAGAGCTGCTTCCCTGTGTTCCTGTCGAAGGTAGCTGTAAAAGAACGGCCGCATCTGCCGATGACCAAGTTCTGGAATGCTATGCCATAGTTCTGCATGCGGATCTGGTTTCCGAATATTTTGATGGTCGACTTGGAGCCGCTTTCTGCAGGAAGGTCGGCTACCCATCTTTCCTTCAGGTTCTTGTCAAAGCAGTAGAGATGTTCAGCGTCTGCAACAAACAAGCTGTCTCCCGAGAAGATGATATTGCTGTGGGTGCCGGTGAGGATACCGCTCATACCGGCGGAGCTGATGGCTTCCTGAGTGAAATCCCCGCTGGGAAGAGTGGCTCTCATCTTGGCAAGGCTGAAGATCGATTTCGTGGGTTCCTTGATACCC
>ULNB01045567.1_pt1 | contig 24042 bp, 26 predicted proteins | sample 1951811 | NCBI WGS metagenome assembly ULNB01 (sample SAMEA4835566, study PRJEB28245) | human gut metagenome | biome: gut microbiome; material: fecal sample | place: Denmark | collected 2008
TTATTTTGACTACAATACGCAATCGTGGAGACGATTACGTTCAAATAAACGTTACGATTATGGATGGTTTACTTTGTCCCGAATGTGGATGCCCGGAGGTTGTAGTCTATGATGACGGCACATGCGAATGTCAAGGCTGCGGATATGTGGGCAGTATTGATATGTTCCGAAGCTAAATCGCCTCATACTTTCAGTTATCCACTGATTTCTGATAGGCTAGTCGTTCATCACCGTTCTGCAAATGGATGATGCCACAGTAAGTAAAGCCGTACTTTGTAAGGCAATGTCGCATGATGGCGTTATCCTTGTGTGTGTCAATACGTATATTACCGTCCTTTGAGAAGCACCAATCAAGCAAGTCTCTCATGACTCCATGGAAGTGTGGCAGGCTAGCCACCCTGTGGATGACGTGATAAGGTCTATCGTCAAGCCATGCCCCATTGTATATGACAGCATATGTGGGCTCAGAACCTTTAACAAATGCCCATGTGGCGATGGTTTAACATCCTCTAAGAGTAGACAACTATCACCATTGGCGATATCTTTCGCTATCTGTCCTCTTGAAGGATGGTTGTCATCCCACTGGTGCGTGTTGCCGGAAGCAATCATGATTTTCCGACCACTGTCAATGAGATGCGAAATTTCTTGAATATCATTGACCGTTGCTCTCTTGATGGTTCGTTCGTTTTACTATCATAGGATTGAAGGTGAATGGCTTCTCTATCAGTTACATAGGAGGACTTTTAATTGTTTTTCCTCATTGTGCCATTGTTACCTCTCTGAGCAGTCGTTCAGACAACTCATCAAAAGAAGTTCCTTCTGGTATCTTTCCTCCAGCCAGCTCATTGGCTACCTTTGACATGCATACTGCACCGACTGCTGCCATGGTTGACAGGTACAACTTATTGGCAATGTACGTGGTGAGCCTTGTAAGCAATTTCTCTATTTCGAGTTTATCTGTAATCATAAGTCTAATATTAATTGTCTAATTCCTCTTTCTGTACAAAAGCAATATTGGATGTATTCCGGGCCTGGATATTTCAGCAGTTTTGCCAACTTGATGAGGTTTGAACTTCTGTCGTATGCGTCACCATAGCTCCTTCGATACTCCAATAATATGGCATCCACACGTGAATCCGCAACTGGACCGATGACAATGTCATAGTCATGCTTGTAGGCATGAAGAGTACTCTTTTCTCTGTTCCTTAGCACAAAGAGCGCCCATTCAGCCGTTCTGCCATCGAACTTCTTTATCCTTACATCGATGGGGCATTTTGATGGATTGAATATGAACGGTGACACTTCCGGACTGCCTTCTCCAATAATAGCAGTGGTCCGCTGAGCCATGGCGACTGCACGAGTATAATCCTTCGTCAGATAGAAGCCACGACCAAAGTCCTTGAAGTCCTTGCTCTTTGACAGGTCTATCTTGGTTATCAGTTGGTTACTGCCGTGATAGAGTATCATAAACGACCACCGTTATTGGCACATACACGTGAGACGTCATTGACAATCTCTTGATTGCTGAGGGTCTTCTCAATGTCCTGGTATTGGCGTAGAAAATCCATCCCCTTGAAAGTCACGATGTAGCTGTAGGCTTGTGTGAGAGGAACCTTCTTCTCGTCAGCGAAGTTGTTGATAACTGACACGAAAAAATCACTCTCCTCTGAGTTAAAGCCTGATTTGTCAACGACATTAATCTGCAATGCCGACCCCATCTTGCCAAGAATGAAAGATGCCACCTCTGGCGTTATCGGTGCACCATGCTCAATCTTCGACACGCGAGACTCCTTCAGACCAATCAGTCTGCCGAGCTGGGCTTGTGTAAGGCCTTTCTTCTTTCGCTCCTCGCGTATAATCATCCCTAAACTCTTGTTCTCCATATCTACCTATCTATTGTTGTTTACCGCAAAGGTAAGCAAAACTATCCAATTATGGAAAGGCATGGGCGGATAAGTTGTACTTATAAAAAGTTAAAGACAAAACTCAGACTCTTAATATTTCATAACAGCAAGTTAAGTAAATGCCCTAGTAGTCGCTAAATATAGCCTTTTTCAACTTGCACATTTTTGTACCATTTACCACGTAACTTTCTGATTACCAAGCAACATTTTATTTTCACATGAATATGAGAGTGGAACCTCCGGGGATGCCAGGTTGTGAGAACTTTCCATAGCCTTTGTCGGCAGGGATGTAAATTTCCCATTGATTGTCGATGTGCATTTGCTGCATGGCGATCATCCATCCGTCAATAAGGTCGCTCACTTTGGATATAGGTAGATGCCATTAGCCAGCCTTATGATGACAGTGCCATTGGTCAACCCAAAGACTTGGAAACAGACTTGATGTCGCCATAGGACGTAAAGCTGCTCAGAAAGAATACTGAACCCATTCCGCGCTTCTTTATATTGATAATTATCTGTTTCCCAATGTTTTCTTGCATATTTTCTTTGTGTATATTCATCCTTACATGGATGCCAACGGGCGTACCAAGGAATCTTACTAACTCGGCTTTTACAAGAACTTCAATGAAGTTTTTAGATGATAATGCCGACTTTACAGAAAAAAGTTATACCTTTGTGAGGTTAGAAGATAAAGCCATAATAGCAATCAGCATGTCTAAGCGCGAATACATCATTGCCAACCGCAAGTGGTTGGAAGACAAAGCTAAAGAGGAGGGTGTGAAAGCCCTCCCCAATGGCATCTATTATAAAGTTTTGAAGTCGGGCGACCTTAATAATGCACAACCGCAGAAGCGGAGCATCGTCACCGTCCACTATACCGGCTGGACCATCGATGGTAAGAAATTCGATACGAGCATTGGTGGCACGCCGATTGCCATGCGACTCAGCGACCTTATTGATGGTTGGATCATCGCCCTTCAGCAGATGCACGTTGGTGACCAATGGGAACTTTACATCCCTGCCGAGATGGGCTACGGCAAATACTCTCAGCCCGGCATTCCCGGTGGCTCCACGCTTATCTTCGACATAGACCTGATAGGCGTGGCGTAATAAACATGTAATTTGAAATATTCATGTGAGTCAAATCTCAATATATAAATTCAATGAAGCATTTTATTATTTCTTTCATCTTGCTGGCAATATTTGCACCTTGCTTCGGCATAGAAAATAGCAAATGCCAAGTTCCCGAACAAAATCAAAAGGCTATGGTTCTGAATATCGATAATTTCAGATGGACGCGACAACCCAAGAGTTGTACCATTAAAAACGACACCATTGAAGTCGTTACGAGGCCTAGAACTGACCTATGGCAAAGGACATACTATCACTTCCGAAACGACAACGCCCCTGTGTTCCAGATGGAGACAGAGGAGAAGTTCTTCAGTTTTGTAGTAAAGACTGATTTCACGGGAAGCCATCATCGCTTTGACCAATGCGGCATTGTGATGTATCTTGACAGCGAAAACTGGTTGAAAGGCAGTGTGGAATACGAAAACGAGGAGTTCCAGCATTTGGGTAGCGTAGTTACCAACAATGGTTATTCCGACTGGGCGACCACCGCCATTCCAGCAAAGGTCAAGACAATGTGGTACCGACTGTCCCGTCGAGAGGATGACTATTGCATTGAGTGCTCGCAAGACGGAGTACACTTTACTCAGATGCGCGTCTGCCATATGCAGCAAGGCGCAGGAAAAATTCGTTTTGGCATCTACGCCTGTTCACCCGAAGATTCATCCTTTAAGGCCATCTTTACTGACATGAAACTGACCGAATGTGCTTGGAAGGAGCATGACGGACAGCAGCCGGATAAATAACCGTATCTGAGATATAAGGTTTCAAAAAATAGATTCTCGACTTTCGCAAATGAATCATTCCTTGCAAAAGATTCAATTACGAAAGTCGAGTCAACCTATCAATTTCTGTAGCTGCCTATCGGTAGTTTCTGGCAAAATTTTCTTCAAGTGATCAAATATCTTTTGAAAGGACGCTTCAGGGGAGCAATCGCATCTGCAAGCATCAGCGCCATAGAGTTCCTCGGGCGTATTGAGCAATGACCAACCCCAGCCATATTCGTGGTTGTGTTTGTCACGAGGATAGACAAAATCCTCGATCACAATGTACGTTGCCATTTCCAACCGTGTCAGATAACTGTCAAATTTGCTTCGCATGCCTTTCCCATTGAATCCGCATGCGTTACGAAGCTCTCTCGTAATAAGACTGCCCGTTGAATGAAGCATACTGAGAATGGCCTCTTCTATCGAATCGTCAGCTGGATAAGGATATTTACTCCTTCTGTAATTGCAGAAATCCGGCCACCATTCTTTGCTGATGAATCCCGCTTTCTTGTTGAAGAATTTCCCATACATGCATGGCATTTCTGTCACAATCTCTCCCTTCCATTTCCATAGTGGCCATTCCCATCCGCCTTCAGGGAGAGCAACATATCCACAATCTTCATCGACAATTTCTTCGGCCGAGAAACCGACAATGCCACCGTTGAGCAACGGTAAAAAGCCAATCTGTTGAATCAGTTCCATTAGACCTGACGCTGAATAAACCTCGGGAAACTCCATCTTTATTGTTTTATTTATTACATGTAGTACTACTGTTAACGTTACACGTCTCAACGGTGATACCATATGTGCATTACGTATTACGTCACCAATATCATGTGCAAAGATACTAAATAATTAGAGAAGACACATCGAAGTCCGCAACTTAATTGATTGTGTTTCAATCTTAATTCCATCTTAAGTATGGCTCTTTTCGCCAAAGGAGGAGATTTCTACCACCTATCAACTCCATGAAGGCATCGTAAAAAAGTATGTTAAGATACTTGTCAAAGTATGTAAGGATACTTGGCGAAGTATGTTAAGATACTTGGCGAAGTAAGTCTACATAGTGAGACAAGCTGTCGCAGTCAATAAAATGGTAGCTGTCGCAGGATGTCTTGGGACTCCTTGAAAATGAGAAGGGTGCCGTTAAAAATCCTAAGTAATAGGGTACGTTTAAGAAAAAAGTTGTATATTTGCACCCTACAAGTAATATGAAGATATGGAGTATGCATTGGTAACAGGAGCTTCGCGGGGTATTGGTAAGGCGATTGCCTTGAAAATAGCCGCAACAGGCTTACCTGTCCTGATTAATTATAGAAGTAATGAGGAGGCAGCCCAACAGACGCTTCAGGAAATCACGGAGGCTGGTGGGAAAGCAGAGCTCTTTCCTTTTGACGTGTCCGATCCTGTCGCTATTGAGAAGGCTATTGCTGAATGGGAGAATGCACATCCTGAAGATTTTGTTTCCGTATTGGTCAACAACGCAGGCATCCGCAAGGATAATGTGATGATCTTCATGCAAGATGAGGAATGGCATCAGGTGTTGGACACGACATTGAACGCTTTCTTCTATATCACCAGACGTGTGTTGAAGAACATGCTTATCCATCGTTGTGGGCGCATTATCAATATGGCTTCGCTCAGTGGCATGAAAGGATTGCCTGGGCAGACTAATTATTCTGCTGCCAAGGGTGCTGTCATCAGTGCTACCAAGGCTCTGGCTCAAGAGGTCGCTGCCCGAAAAATTACCGTGAATGCCATCGCACCGGGCTTTATAGCGACGGACATGACGAGCGACTTGGATCAAGAGAAACTGAAGAAGATGATACCGGTAGGCAGGTTCGGAAAACCGGAAGAGGTGGCAGCCTTGGCTGCGTTCCTTGCCAGCAAGGATGCTGCATATATTACAGGGCAGGTGATTCAAATCAACGGAGGATTATATACTTGATGGAAAGAAGAGTCGTGGTGACCGGCATGGGCATCTGGTCGTGTATCGGTACCAATAAGGAGGAAGTGGCAGCGTCCCTTCATGAAGGGAAAAGCGGCATTGGTGAAGAACCCGTGAGACTGGAGTATGGCTATCAGTCGGACTTGACGGGCGTTGTCCCTCAGCCCCAGTTGAAAGGTATTTTGTCCCGACGCTTACGCGTAGGATTGTCAGAAGAAGCTGAGTATGCCTATATGGCTGCGAAAGAGGCTTTCGAACAGGCTGGTATGGATGAGGACTACCTCAAGCAGCACGAAGTGGGCTGTATCTTTGGAAACGACTCTTCGGCAAAGCCCGTGATTGAGGCGTCGAAGGTGATGGACGAAAAGCATGATACCCAGTTGTTAGGATCTGGATTTATTTTCCAGGCGATGAATTCGACGGTGAACATGAACCTAAGCTCTATTTTCCATCTTCGTGGCATTAATTTCACGGTTAGCTCTGCATGTGCAAGTGGTTCACATAGCATAGGATTGGGTTATCTGCTCGTAAAGCAAGGCTTGCAAGACCGTATTTTGGTTGGTGGTGCACAGGAAACCAATTATTATAGTATGGCATCCTTTGATGCGCTGAATGCTTTCAGCAAAAGGATGGGGGATCCCACAAAGGCTTCAAGGCCTTTTGACCGGGACCGCGATGGACTGATACCCAGTGGTGGGGCGGCGGCGTTGGTCTTAGAGGACTACGACAGTGCCATGAAGCGTGGCGCTCCTATCGTGGCAGAAGTGTGTGGTTACGGATTCTCCTCGAATGGAGGGGGAATATCAGAGCCTTCCGATGATGGCTCAGTTATCGCCATGCAACGTGCAATGAAGGATGCAGGGATGGAAGCTGATGATATTGACTATGTCAATGCACATGCCACTTCTACACGGCAAGGAGATATGTTCGAGGCGATCGCCTTGGACAGCATCTTCAGGGGAAAACATGCTTGGATCAGTTCTACCAAGGGCATGACTGGGCATGAATGCTGGATGGCTGGTGCCTCGGAGGCTGTCTATTGTATCTTAATGATGAAAAATCATTTCATTGCCCCGAATGTTAACTTTGAGCATCCAGATGAATATAGCGAGCCTCTCCATCTTGCCACGAATACGATAGAGATGGAGGTGAATGCAGTTCTTTCCAACTCTTTCGGCTTTGGAGGGACGAATTCCGCGCTTGTCTTGAAGAATTTATAATTAATAAAAGATAGTATGAAGAAAACAGTGATTTTACTCATGGCATGTTTGATGTCATTGACAATGAATGCGCAGTCCATTACGGAAGGCAATGTGCCTGCCCTATATGGTCAGACTGTGAAATTTGAAGTTGACTGGTCGCAACTGAAGATCAATAACTTAGGCATTGCTGATTGGCTTTCTTATCGTTCTGCGGAGCAGCCTGATTGGGATGCCCGGAAGGAATTGGACAAGGAGTTGAAGCCCACGGTGATGGAGCAAGTCCTCCCTCAGCTGAACAAGTATCTGCAGGTCAAGGATGTTACCTTCTTGCCAGCCCCTCAGAAAGCAAAGTATGTCTTGGTCTTCATCCCAGTGAATGTGGATAAGAAAGGAAACAATCAGGATCGGGTCCAGATTCGTGATGCTGCTTCGGGAGAGATGCTTTGCCAGTTGACCGTTGACGGCAAGGGCGGGCATTTCGGGACCATGTCCAATCTCTGGGGCGATGGGTTTAGAAGTGCAGGCAAACGATTAGGCTCGTTTTTGGCAAAGAAAATAACGAAATAGAATGCATTTATCAGAAGCATTAGAAAAGAAATATACCAAGGATACGCTGTCTGCGCGTGATGCTCAGCGCGCAGCTGAGTTTATCGCCTTCGGACCTGTGGTGTTCGAAGTGTCACGATTGATGGTTAAATGGGGTATCCTCGACCTTCTCAGAGATGAGGAGCTAACCTTTGAGGAAGTGGCACAACGCACGGGGCTGTCGCTTTATGCAGTGAAATGCCTGATGGAAGCGTCGCTAACCATTGGGACGGTCTTGGTGAACGAGTCTACCAACCGTTTTTCTCTCTCCAAGACAGGATGGTTCTTGCTCAATGATCCCGCTACGCGGGTGAATATCGACTTCAACCATGATGTCAACTATGAGGGATGGTTCCATTTAGAGGAAGCCTTAAAAGAAGGGAAGCCTGCTGGGCTCAGGCATTTTGGCAACTGGCATACTGTGTATGAGGGGCTCTCGCAATTGCCTGCAGACGTACGGCAAAGCTGGTTTGCCTTCGATCATTTCTATTCTGACTCTTCCTTTTCCGAAGCCTTAGGGGTGGTCTTTGCACGTCATCCCAAGACCTTGCTTGATGTTGGAGGAAACACTGGACGGTGGGCATTGCAATGTGTCCATTACGACCAGGATGTCCAGGTGACCATTGTCGATTTGCCTCAGCAACTTGTGATGATGAGGAAACAGACCCAAGGAAAGGAGGGGGCTGAACGTATCCATGGATATGGCATGGACATCCTTGACCAAAGCAATGCCTTTCCGAAGGACAAACGTTATGATGCCATTTGGATGAGTCAGTTTCTCGACTGCTTCGGTGAAGAGGAAATCCTCAGTATTCTCCGTAGGACGTCAGAGATCATGGATAAGGAGAATCGCCTTTACATCATGGAGACGCTGTGGGACCGTCAGAAATACGAGCCTGCTGCTTTCTGCCTGACACAGATCAGTCTTTATTTTACCGCCATTGCCAATGGTAACAGCAAGATGTACCATTCCGACGATCTGATCCGGATCATACGGCAAGCAGGACTTGAAGTAGAGGACATTCACGACCATTTAGGACAAGGACATTCCATCTTAGTATGTAAAAAATCAATATAGAATAACAATGACAAGAGAAGAAATTGAAGAAAAAGTTAGAGAGTTCTTGATTGATGATCTCGAAATTGATGAGGAGAAGATCAAGCCAGAAGCCTTGTTGAAAGATGATCTTGGCATCGATAGTCTTGACTTCGTAGATATTGTCGTGATCGTAGAGAAGAAGTTCGGCTTTAAGATCAAGCCAGAAGAGATGGCGACGGTCAAGACGCTTAGCCAGTTTTGCGATTATATCGAGAGTAAGGTGAATTGTTGACGGCAATGGAGCATCGGGAGTGGAAAGGAACGACGGCAGGTACCGGTGGCATGCATCGATCGTTGATCCGTGCCTTACAGGTCCTTCCGCTTGGATTGGTCTATTTGGGCGCCGCCGTCTTCGTGATTCCCTTCTGTATGATCTTTGCACATAAGGGCTATCTCTCCATCTATCATTTCTTCCGTCACCGGATGGGATATGGCGTGTGGAAGTCGTTCCTCGCCACTTACAGGAACCATGTGAAGTTTGCCGAAATCATTATCGACAGGTTTTATATGTATGGCGGAGGTACATTCGAGTTTGACATAGAGAACTATGACCGCTACTTGCAGCTCGCCCGGCAACAAGGTGGATTTGTGATTCTCAGCGCTCATGTAGGCAATTATGAGGCTGCTGGATACACGCTCGTGGCAAGTGACAAGCCTTTCAATGCCTTGGTCTATGGAGGTGAGGTAGAGACGGTAATGGAGAATCGCGAGAGGATCTTTTCTGCTCATCGTATCCACATGATACCTGTAAGCAAGGACATGTCGCATCTCTTCGCCATGAGCAATGCCTTGAGTGAAGGTGAGGTGGTGAGCATTCCGGGTGACAGGATCTTTGGGTCCCCCCGTCATGTCACCTGCCAGTTTATGGGTGCTGAGGCGAAGTTTCCATTAGGTCCTTTCGCCCTTGCCGTCCAGCGTGAGGTACCTGTCCTGACGGTGATGGTAATGAAAGAGAGCCGTAAGAAATACAGGATCATGATCCATGAGCTTGCTGCAGTGGGTGAGAATAATAAGGAGAAGGTACAGCATTTGGCACAGCAATTTGCTTCGTGCTTAGAAGATACCGTTGACCAGTATCCTACACAATGGTTCAATTATTATGAATTCTGGGATTGAGAATAAATTCGAGGCAATCGACATCCACGAATTGTTGCCCCAGCAGGAGCCCTTCGTGTTGGTAGACAGGCTGTTGTGGTTTGATGAAAAGACCACGACGACCGCCTTGACCATACATGCCGATAATCTGTTTATCGAGAATGGGATCTTGAACAATTGTGCCCTGATTGAGAACATTGCCCAGACAGCTGCCGTGCGATTGGGATATTATAATAAATATATTTTGAAGGTAGGCATTCAGCTGGGCTTTATCGGCTCTGTGAGGGACATGAAAATATTGCGGCAAGTACGGCTCGGGGAGACTCTTACCACCACGATTACGGTGTTGGAGGAAATCATGAAGATGACCTTGGTAGATGCTGTCATCCTCTCAGGTAAAGAGGTTATTGCTACGGCTAAGATGAAAATTGCCATGAGTGAGATGGAGATAAAATGAAGGAAAAGACGATAGGCAGGACACTGAAAGCTTCGAAAAAGTTTGAGATCCGATTCAGTGAAGTGGATTCGATGAAGTATGTATGGCATGGCTCTTATGCCAAGTACTTCGAGGATGCCAGAGAGGAATTTGGCAGGAAATACGGGTTAGGATACTTGGATATCTTTGGTCATGGATGTTATGCACCGTTGGTCGACCTTACTTTTCACTATGCAAAGCCGATGTTCTATGGTATGCATCCTCGCATTGATATTATCTACCGACCGACCATGGCCGCAAAGATAGAGTTCGACTATGAGATCCATGACACCAAGGACAATGACTTGTTGGTTACCGGGCATTCTACGCAGGTGTTTATTGACAAGGATTATCAGCTGGTGTGGACGAATCCGGAGTTCTATGAGAAGTGGAAAGAAAAATGGGTGTTATAAAGATTGCTGATAATATCATTTCACCTTTGGGCTTCACGACAAGTGAGAATTATCAAGCGGTGAAGGAGGGGCGTACAGGACTACGCCGCTATGAGCACTTTGACGATATCCCAGAGCCGTTCACGGCTTCTTTGATAGACTCCTCCGCCCTGGATCGTAGGATCCATGAATGCGGCTTATGCCTACAGTCCTATACACGGTTTGAAAGAATGATTATTCTTTCCGTGTGGCAGGCTCTGCAATCTACAGACATAGATGTCTCCTCGCCTCGGGTGCTGTTTCTCTTGTCAACCACGAAAGGGAATGTGAGCCTGTTGGATCCTCAGATGGGGTCGAAAGATGAAGAGCGAATACAATTGGGAACATCGGCTCGGCTCATTGCCCAATATTTTAGGAATCCCAATGAACCGATTGTCATTTCGAATGCTTGCGTGTCAGGTCTATGTGCACAGATTACAGCCATGAGGGCATTGAGAAGTGGGCGATATGACAGGGCTATTGTGACTGGAGCTGATGAGCAGTCGCGTTTTATCATCTCAGGCTTTCAGTCGTTCAAGACGGTTTCTGCGGAACCTTGCCGACCCTTTGACATTGAGCGACAAGGACTGAACCCGGGGGAAGCAGCTGCTACCCTCATTTTAGAATCTTCAAGGATTGGCTGCCATGGCAAGGATCCTTTGTGGCATTTAGATAATGGCGCGATCAGAAATGACGGATACCATATCTCAACCCCGTCTAAGACAGGAGAAGGAGCGCGAAGGGTTTTGGAGACGGTGCTTCATGACGAGAAGATAGAGGACCTTGCCCTTGTCAATGTGCATGGCACCGCAACTTTATATAACGATGAAATGGAGTCGGTGGCGATCTTCAGGGCGGGACTGCAGGATGTGCCCGTCAACTCCTTGAAAGGGTATTTTGGACATACGATGGGGGCGGCAGGGATCTTAGAAAGCATTCTGACGATGAAAGCCATAGACGACCATACCCTCCTTGCGACGAAAGGCTATACGCATTGTGGGGTGTCCCATCCCGTTCATATTTTAGCCGAGAACCGCGCCACTGATCAGAAAGATTTTATCAAGCTTCTTTCTGGGTTCGGGGGATGCAATGCCGCAATCCTCTTTAGGAAACATGCGGTAGAAAAGGATGTCATGGTCGTTCCACAACCTTTGCGAGTTGCCCATCGGGTGGAGATCACGCCTACGCAAGTCATTGTGGACGGATTGCAGGTAGCGACTGAGCATCAGGGAGCAGAACTGCTGACAGAGCTCTATCGGAGATATGCTGATGACTACCCGAAGTTCTTTAAGATGGATCTTCTTTGCAAATTAGGGTATGTCGCTTCTGTGCTTATCCTACAAGCAGATGGCAATCGGGACATGGGCACGGACCATCGGGCAGTGATCCTCTTCGATCGTCATGGATCCATTTGCAGCGACAGGAAGTATCAGGCAACGATCACAGGGGTTGACAATTATTATCCCAGTCCTGCAGTCTTCGTCTATACTTTGGCGAACATCGTCACCGGTGAGATTGCCATTCGAAACCAGTACAAGGGCGAGACCGCATTTTACGTCCTTGACAAAGAAGATCCAAGACTGATAGAAGAGATAGTTGCCGATTCTTTCCAGGATAAGGCGACACAGAGTGTCCTCACGGGGTGGGTTGACTTTAGAGACGCTCAGCAATTCAATGCGAAATTATATATTATCAATAGATAAATGGAAGATTTGATTTTAGAATTAAAAGAGAAGATCATAGAGGCTTTGAACCTTGAGGATATGAAACCTGAGGATATTGACGATGAGGCTCCTCTCTTCGGTGAAGAGGGATTCGGGCTTGATTCCATTGATGCCTTGGAACTGATCGTGCTGTTAGAGAAAAACTACGGTATCAAGATCAAGGATCCCAAGGAGGGAAAGGACATCTTCAGGTCGGTGAAGGTAATGGCAGACTATGTCCGCTGTAACAGGAAGAAATAATTGCTTATGTCTTTAGAGAGAGTGGTTATTACCGGAGCCGGCATTGTTTCCGCAATTGGCATAGGCAAGGAGAATACCCTGAGGGCATTGAAAAATGGTCAGTCAGGGATTGGCGGTGTGCAATATCTGCATACCTCTCATACTGAATATCCAGTGGGAGAGGTGAAGCGTTCTGATGAGGAGATGAGGCTACAGCTTGGCATCTCTCCTATGGCTTATGAGAACCGTACCTCACTGTTGGGAATCCTTGCCATTCAGGAAGCTTTGAAAGAAGCCGGGACCGGCTCAAGGAAACTTGCCTTGGTATCAGGGACGACAGTGGGAGGCATGGACCAGACGGAGCTCCATTATCCTGATGCCCTGACGGTAGATGACCTCCATCGACATGACTGTGGCGCGACAACTAACCTCATGGCGGATTACTTTGGTAATTTCGACTTTACGACGACCCTCTCTACAGCTTGCAGCTCTGCCCTGAATGCCATTATTCTTGCCACCAGATTGATTGAGTGTGGACGCCGTGACATCGTCGTGGCGGGAGGAAGTGAATGCTTGACCCGTTTCCATCTGAATGGGTTCAAGTCATTGATGATCTTGGACGAACAGCCTTGCCGACCGTTTGATGCCACACGTGCAGGATTGAATCTCGGAGAAGGCGCAGGCTTCTTGGTCTTGGAAAGTGAGACATCGGCACGGCAACGGGGAGCAAGGATCTTGGGAGTGCTGACAGGTTGTGGAAACCGTTGTGATGCCTTCCACCAGACGGCTTCCTCGGAAAGCGGAGATGGGGCCTACCTGTCGATGACAGATGCCCTGAAGGAAGCAGGATTGATGCCGGAGGATGTGGATTATGTAAATGCACATGGAACAGGAACGCCCAACAATGATGCCAGCGAGAGCAAGGCCTTACGTCGAGTCTTTGGGTCGCAACTCCCGCCAGTGTCTTCTACCAAGGGTTTTACAGGGCATACGACGAGTGCCTCTGGGGGAATTGAGGCCGTGATCTGCCTATTGTCCCTGCTGCATCAGTTTATACCAAGGAATATGGGATGGAAGCAACGGGATGAGAGCTGTATCGTTCCATTCGTGCATCAAGAAATGCCACAACATCCCATCAGGAATGTTCTGTGCAATAGTTTTGGATTCGGAGGAAATGATTCCTCTCTGATTTTGTCAAGATATGGAGAATAGGGTGTTTATGGTCAGTCGGGTGGATCACGTTGATGAGGCTGAGTACCGTCATTATATCAACCCTATGAAGACCCGTCGTTATGGCAGGTTGCTCAAGCGTGCACTTGTCACGGCTATCAAGGTCATCCAGGACAGCGGAATAGGTCATCCAGATGCCATTATCAATGGCACTGCGCTGGGTTGTCTGTCCGAGTCGGAGAAATTGTTAGATGCGCTGGTCGAGGAAGGCGAGAATGCCAGTCAGCCTACCCATTTCATGCAGTCTACTCATAATACGGTAGCCTCTCTGATTGGCATCTATACCCATACTCATGGATATAACTGCACGTATTCGCATCGGAAGATCTCTTTTGAGAGTGCACTCTTAGATGCTTTCCTGCAGTTGAAGACCGGGCGTATCCAGACGGCTCTTGTTTGCGCCAATGATGAGATCACGGACGAGTTTCAAGAAAAAATAGAGGCGCTGCGATTAGAGGGCGGGATTGCTTGCGATCGTTCCATTGCCGTGATGCTCTGCTCCGAGGATTATCTGAAAGAGAAGGGGATAAGCCCTATACGTGAATTAGTGGATGTCCAGATCGTGCATCATTGCGATCAGGATGATGAGGCTTTTGTCATTACGCAGGAAGTATGAAACTGGTTATGATATCCATCGTGCAGTCCTTGCTGCTCTGTGGCGGACAGGTCATGCTGAAGTTTGCTCTCAAGGACATGGGGCCTTTCCATTGGGGGATGCAGTTCTTTGTGCGACAGTTGACCAATTGGTGGTGGTTAGGATGTGGCGTATGCTATGCCTGTGCTACTGTCTTGTGGATGTACATTATCAAGAACTTTCCTTTCAGTATGGCCTATCCCATGATATCCCTAAGTTATGTTTTTGGAATGTTTGCCGCAATCCTGTTTTTCCAGGAGCAGGTGCCTGCAACCCGTTGGTTAGGGGTACTTTTGATCATTTGCGGTTGCTTCTTAGTAGCAAAATAAAAAAGTTATAGAGAGATGAAAAGAATGATGTTTATGTTAGGCCTTTACCTGATCGCCTGCTTGTCCGTCATGCCTGTGTCGGCTCAGACGAAGGCCACTCCTGCCCAGCAGAAGTCGATGATTGCGGCGATCAACAGGACAGCCATTGCAGTAAAGAGTATTCAGAGTACCTTTGTGCAAACGAAGACCATGTCGTTTATGCATGATAAGATGACCTCTAAGGGAGTGATGTACTATTCCAATGGAGGTAAACTCAGGTGGGAGTACACGTCTCCTTATAAATATATCTTCGTCATCAATAATAATAAGGTGTATATCAAGTCGGGCAATAAAGCAGCCAATGCTATTGATGTCCGTCAGAGTCGTATTTTCCAGAGCATTACCCAGGTGATGATGTACAGCGTCACGGGGAAGGGCCTTACTTCTAATCGCAATTTTGGAGTCACCATGTATGTCGATGGGAATGAATGGATTGCAAGTCTGACTCCCAAGCGAAGTGAGATGAAGAAAATGTTCAAGACGATAAGATTGTTTTTTGACAAGAACAAAGGCGTTGTCTCCCAAGTGGAAATGAATGAGGTAAGTGGGGATAAGACGGTTATCCAATTATATGGAGTGAAGACGAATGCAGCAATCAATGAAAAGGTGTTTCGCGTCAATTAGCTTGTTGTGGTTAGTTGCCATGGTCATGATGGCTCAACAGTCTTCAGATCCTTATGTAATACAGTTCGAGGAAGCGCAGGACAAGATAGAATACCAGATGACCATACAGTTCAAGAATGCCATGGTGAGTGGAATCTTAGTCTTGAAAAGAGACGAAGAAGGCAATATGCGGGGAACCATGATGAATGAGTTTGGCATCAGTGGCATGAACTTCATTGTATCAGGCGACAGGCGTAAGGTCTCCCTGGTGAGCGTGATGCCAAAGATGAATAAATGGTATATCCGGAAGGTAATCAAGGGCGACCTGAAATATTTGTTCTCATCTACGCGTTCTCATCTTGGACAGAACTATAAAAAAAGGCGCATCGAGTTATCGGATGGTGGGGAGATCATACTCAAGAACTTGAAGTATCATCACTCTTATCAGATCCGGAGTCTTAATGAGCAGCAGTGATATGTTAAAGGATCAGATGTTTTACATAGTAGGGCAACAGGAGGGTCAGGAAAAGATTTTCCATATTCGTATGAATCCCGACCATTTTATCTATCGTGCCCATTTCCCAGGGAACCCGATTACGCCTGGGGTGTGTATCGTGCAGATTGTCACGGAACTATTAGAGACACTGTTGGAAGAACGTCTGTCATTGTGCGAAGTGAAGAACTTGAAATTCGTTGATATACTCTCGCCACTGCAGGATCCTGAGGTGGAAGTCCGCTTCGACTTGGTTCAACCTTTGGAACAAGGCTATAAAGTGAAGGGGACCCTTCGGCGTGGGGACCATGTATTTACTAAATATTCATTGACCTATGAACGTAGCATCAACGCGTGAGATCATGAAGGCAGAACGTATCTGTGTGATCGTTCCTACTTATAACAATGCAGGCACGATTATCGATGTCCTGCAAAGGATAAAGGTTTACACAGACGATATCATCGTTGTCAATGATGGTTGTACGGATCATACTAAGTCCTTGCTAAAAGACTGTGGGTTAGGCATCACCGTGGTAGGGTACGACAAGAACCAAGGTAAGGGACATGCCTTAAAGACTGGATTTGAGACTGCCATCCATCAGGGATTCGAATATGCGATCACCATAGACAGCGACGGTCAGCATTTCCCAGAAGATATTCCCCTTTTTATCGCGGCATTCCAAAAAGACAAAGGTGCCTTGATCGTGGGGGCTCGAAATCTAACGGAAGACAACATGCCCCGAGGGAATACATTTGCCAACAAATTCTCCAATTTTTGGTTTTATGTACAAACTGGCAAGCATTTGCAAGATACGCAGTCGGGTTATCGCCTTTATCCGTTGTCCATGCTTAATGGAGGATGGTTTATCACGGCAAGGTATGAGGCAGAATTGGAGTTCTTGGTTTATACCGCATGGAAGAATGTGAAAATCGTGCAAGTTCCTGTGCGGGTATTCTATCCCCCTAAGGATGAGAGGGTCACACATTTTCGCCCCTACATGGACTTTGCCCGTATCAGCGCGGTGAATACATTACTTTGTGCAGGCGCAATCTTTTATTATCTGCCGGCTAAAATCTTAAGGTCAATCAGAAAATGACACAGTTCTTCTTGAGAATATATGATATGCTGAGTCGCCACCAAAAGGCAAGTGTCTTTTTAGTGGTCGTGCTGTTCTTGGGACTGGCAGGCTTGACCTTGCATGTCAAGTATGAGGAAGACATCTCCAAGTTCCTGCCGAGGGATGAACTGGATGAGAAGTATGCTGCAGTCTACCAGGCGATTACTCGTCAGGACCAGGTAGCTGTCGTCTTTTCCTCTCGTGATACAGCCCGAGTGGTTCCCATTGACAGTCTTGAGGAAGCGATGAGCTTTTTCGGGGAACAGTTGGATAAGTTGCATATTGTGAAAGGCCTTCAGGTACAGGTGGACGAAGATGCTGTCCTGCGTATGTTGACCTTTATGGGGCAGAACTATCCCTATTTCCTGAAAGAGGAAGACTATGTCCGTATAGATCGTCTGCTACGTGATCCCTCCTATATCCGTTGGCAATTGGAAGAGGACAAAAAAACATTGATGCTTCCTATGGGTGGAGTGGCCATGCAGACGCTGAGGTACGATCCCTTGCATCTGTTCTCTCCGGCACTCAACCGACTGCAGTCGTTGCAACCAAACCATCAGTATGTAGTTGACGATGGCTATGTATTCACAAAGGACGGCAAGTACTCCCTGATTACTTTCTCTACTCCTTATGGATCCAGTGAGACCTATAAGAATGCGGACTTGTTAGAGAAGATCAACCACCTCATGGAAGCAACAGAGAAAGCATACCCCAACCTTCATATCTCCGTGATAGGTGCCCCTTTTATTGCTGTCACCAATGCACAGCAGATCAAAAAGGACTCCATGATTGCCATTTCCATCTCTATTGTCCTGATCATGATCTTGCTCTTTCGGCATTATCAAAGGCGGACCGACTTGCTATGGATCGCAGTCTCCATTTTCTTTGGATGGCTGTTTGCCTTGGCGGGGATGGCTGTTTTCAAAGACAGTGTCTCCATCATTGTTTTAGGCATTGGCTCTGTCATTATTGGCATATCCGTCAACTATCCTCTGCATTTCATCGACCATGTCAGGGAACTATCTTCTGATCCTGAGGCGCAAGACCCTATCCAGCGGACGGCATTGAAGGAGATGGTACCCCCATTGCTTATTGGAAATATAACGACCGTTGCAGCTTTTCTCTGTCTTGTATGGTTAGATGCCCAGGCCATGCGTGACCTCGGCGTGTTTGGCTCATTGATGCTCATTGGCACCATACTCTTCGTGTTGGTATTCCTGCCCCTTTTTATCAAGGTAAAGCGGATTCAAGCATCAGCAAGTACGACGGCAGGGGTATCTGTCTTAGATGACAGTCATAGGAGACATACAGGAAAGATCATCTGGGCTGTAGTCCTACTGACCCTTGTTCTCGGCTATTTCTCCTTGCAGACATCCTTCGACTCTAATCTCTCGCATATTAATTTTATGACCGCCGACCAAAAGCAGAACATCCAACTGCTCTCACCTGCTATGCAAGGATCATCTGTATTCGTTGTAGCAGAAGGAAAGAATCTGGGTGATGCACTGCGGAAATACCAACGGTTTGTATCTCCGGTCCTGAAGGAAATCAAGAAAGAGGGATTGGCTATCAAGGTAACTGGAATCAGTGATTTTATCCTCTCTGAGGAACAACAGCGGAAGGCATGCGAGCGGTGGCATGCTTTCTGGCAGGAAAAGCAGGAACAAGTCGCCTTCCTCAAGACCTTCCAAGAAGAATGCCAACGACAGGGCTTCTCCGCTGATGCTTTCCAACCTTTTTTGGAATTGGTGACAGCAATGCCGAAACCTCGTCCATTAACATATTTCAAGCCGATTACCGATCCTATGGGCTCCCATTTTATGTTAAGGCAAGGAGAAGAGGCACGCATCGTCTCTTATGTCCAGGTCGATGACCAGCATGAGGATAGCATCAAGGCAATGGTGAGAGGGAAATGCGCTTCTGTCTATGCCTTTTCTTCCAAGGACATCAGCAACCAATTGGTGGATGTCTTGAATGACTCATTCAACTATATTGGGTTCGTCTGTGGGTTTGTCGTGTTCTTCTTTTTATGGGTCTCCTTTGGACGGATAGAATTGTCCCTATTGTCTTTCCTCCCTTTGGCGGTAGGATGGATTTGGATCTTGGGAATCATGCAGATCTTCGGGCAGCAGTTCAATATCGTGAATATTATCTTGGCTACCTTTATCTTTGGTCAAGGTGATGATTATACCATTTTTATTACGGAAGGTCTGATCTATGAATATGCTTATGGCAGGAAGCGATTGGCTTCTTACAAGAAGAGCGTAGCTTTGTCGGCACTTATCATGTTCATCGGGATTGGCACGCTATCCTTTGCAAAACATCCAGCCCTTCGTTCTTTGGGAATCGTAACGGTGATCGGGATGGCTACCGTGGTATTGATGGCAAATTATCTTCCTCCGATTGTCTTTAGATGGATTACCATGAAGAAAGATAGGGTACGGCTTATTCCCTTGACACTGAAGAACCTTTGGTATTCGGTCTTTTCCCTTTCTTTCTTCGTCTCTTTCGTCTATCTCTTCGTCATGCCTCTATCTTCTCTGTATTTCCTGATCGGGAAGGTGACGGAGAAGAAGCGAGTCAACTACCATCGCTTCTTGTGCTGGATGGCTCGTTTTATCATCACGAAGATACCGGGCGTAAGGTTCCAGTTGGAGAACCCGACGGGGGAGGACTTCCAAAAGCCTGCCATTATTGTGGCAAACCATCAGAGTCATTTGGATATTGTGTGCTTGATGATCATGCATCCCAAGATGATCTTCTTGACGAACCATTGGGCTTATACTAACCATTTCTATGGGAAATTGATCCAGCGGGCAGAATTTCTCCCGGCTTCAGATGGGTTAGAGGCACATCTTGATGACCTCCGTTCTTTGTATCAACGGGGTTACTCTATCTGTATCTTTCCCGAGGGTACACGCTCCACGGATTTCAGGGTCCATCGTTTCCACAAGGGAGCGTTCTATCTGGCGGAACTCTTGCACGCAGACATCGTACCGGTGGTCTTGCATGGAGTGGGACATGTCTTGCCAAAAGTGGATTTCCTGTTGAGGGAGGGGACGATGTATGCGGAAATCCTGCCCCGTCTGCAGGCGGGTTGCCAGGATATGGGGGATGGCTACAGGGCAGTAACCAAGAATATGCAACATCTCTTTCAGGATAAATACCAGCAGTTATGCCAGCATTTAGAGACATCGCATTATTGGGCGCAACAAGTTAAGTATCAGTATATGTATAAGGGAACGGAGGTGGAACGACGCTGCCATCGGAATTTGAAAAAGAACGATGATTATGCCGCGATTATTGACGCACCTGCCGCAAGGGGACTGCAGGAAGTGCATTTTGAAGATGTAGGGCAGGGAGAATTGCCGTATCTTTATGCGTTGGTACACCCAGAAACGCAAGTCTATGCTTCTGTTTGTGGAGATGACGACTACCGTTTGTTGATGAATATGGCAAATCTGCCGGTGAACCTTCATTTTACGAAGGGGCTACACGTTTCCTCCAAGGAAGAAGAAAGAAAGGAGGGTCAAGCATGACAAAGAAATGTGTGATCATCGGGAGCGGATTGGGTGGACTGTCTTGTGGGTTGATCCTTTCCAGAAATGGCTATGAGGTGACGATTCTTGAACAGGATGCACGCATAGGTGGTTGCTTGCAGTGTTTTTGGCGAAACGGGATGAAGTTTGAAACGGGCATGCACTTCATCGGAAGTGCATCGCCAGGACAGACGCTATACCGGTTGCTCAACTACCTCGATGTATGGAAGGATGTCCGGTTAAGCAGGCTCGATCCGTCTGGTTATGATGTGATCTCCTTACAGGGAGAGCATTATCGCTTTGCCAATGGGCGAGAGCCGTTCATCCATCAGATGGCGGAATACTTCCCGGAGGAGCAGGACCATCTCCGTGACTACTGTGAACTAGTGGAAAAGGTGTCACATGCTTCCTCGATGCATAGCCTCAGTCATGTGGAAGGAAACCAAGAGATTAACACGGTATACCAATTACGTAGTATCAATGACGTCATCTCAGGGATTACGGCGAACAAGCGCCTTCAGCAAGTGCTCGTAGGCAATCTTCCTCTCTATGCGGCAGAATGGGATAAGACACCTTTTTCCATCCATGCCTTTATCATGGACTTCTATAACCAAAGTGCATGGCGCGTAGTAGGTGGAAGCGACAAAATTGCAGTCTCTTTGGCTCAATCAATCCGATCCCAGGGGGGAAGTATCCTCACTTCCCAAAGGGTCACGGAGATCGTCTGTGATGAGACACATGCCATTGGCGTGAGAACCGCTACGGGAAATTTCTATCCTGCTGATGTCGTGATCTCAGATGCCCATCCTGCACGGACCATCGAATGGGTGAGCTCTCCTTTGCTGCGTCCCGCATATCGGAGAAGAGTGGAAGCATTGCCCAATACCGTTGGAGGCTTCTCTGTATACTTGCAGTTCAAGAAGGATGCTGTGCCTTACATGAACTATAATTTTTATGGGTATCGTCAGGATACGCCTTGGGGGTGTGAAAAATATGACGACCAGTCATGGCCGAAAGGCTATCTCTACATGCATTTTTGTGAGAAGGAAGATCAACGATATGCCACCAGTGGAGTTCTCCTTTCTTATATGAATTTCGAGGATGTCCTCCCTTGGAAAGGTACTCAGGTTGGGCATCGAGGACAGGACTATGAACAGTTTAAGGCATGGCATGCGGAAAGGCTCTTGGATGTCTTGGAAAAAGACTTCCCTGGAATCCGTGACAAGATCACGGCTTATGACACATCTACTCCTCTTACCTATTATAATTATACGGGTACTGAGGGTGGATCGATGTATGGCATCGCAAAGGACATTCATTTAGGGCCTGCCTCACGTGTCCATCATCGAACAAAGATACCGAATCTGTTGCTGACAGGACAGAACATCAATTCCCATGGGATCCTTGGCGTCTTAGTGGGGACCATCGTTACCTGTTCGGAGTTGTTGACTTCGGAAGAGATTTTCAGGCAGTTGAGGGAGAAGGAGATGGGAGAGGCTTTGATATAGGCTTACGGCAATCATACAATATAAGATAGGACGACAAATGGAGAAAATTATCATCATAGGTGGTGGACTGGGAGGGCTCTTTACAGGTGCTTTGTTAGCAAAGGAAGGATATCCGGTAACTGTCCTGGAAAAAAATCCGGTGATTGGGGGCGGATTACAGACCTTCTATCGGTACGGAGCCGGATTTGAAAGTGGCATGCATCTCTTGGGCGGGATGCATCCTGGACAGTCGATCTATAAGATATGCCGGTACTTGGGTATCATGGATCAGTTGGAGATCAGGGATGTTGATCACGATTGCATGGACCAGATCACCTACCTCTCAGATGGCAAGACCTATCGCGTTCCTCAGGGAAAAGAAGCCTTTGCAGACTATTTCTCAGCGGAGTTTCCCGATGAGAAGGATGCTATCCACGCTTATGTTGATGCTTTCTATCAATTAGTAGACGAGATCGACTTTTTCTATTTGCGTACGGGGAATGAGCATGTCTATAGCCATAGTGACTATTTCCTATGGCCTGCCGACCAGTTTGTCAACCATTTTTTGAAAGACCATCGGCTTAGGGATGTCATCTCTTATATGAACCCGATGTTTGGAGGAATTGCCGGGCATACTCCTACTTATATCCATGCCCTAATCAATGTGCTGTATATCGATGGTCCCAGTCGCTTTGTTGGGAATAGTCAGCAGATGGCAGATGCTTTGGCAAGGGTAATAGAAGCGTGTGGAGGTACTGTAATCACACGGGCGCGTGTTACCAAACTTAATATAGAGGATAGGCAACTGCGCTCCCTACAATATGAGAAAGACGGACAGTTGGTGGTCATGGATTGTGATATGGCCCATGTCATTGCTGATGTCCATCCTTCTGTGTTGTTAGGGATGACGGATTCCAAGGTCTTTTCCAAGGCTTATAGGAGCAGGATTGATCAGGCTCCTAACAGCTATTCTTCTTTTTGCGTGTATGTGGTCTTCAAGCCCGGTACATTTCCTTTCATCAATCATACGTGCTATTGTCAGAAGGATTATGGTATGGTGTGGCATTATAACGAATATGACGAGGAAGACTGGCCACGGGGATTCCTGTACATGACCCCAGTTGGGAAGAATCAAGGGCTGTGGGCTTCGACGATGATCATCAATTGTATCATGCCATCAGAGGTGGTCGCCCGTTGGGCAGATACCACTACCGGACATCGTGGACCTGAGTATGATGCTTGGAAACAGAGGCATATCGACAAGGTCTTGACCGTGATGAAGCAATTATATCCAGGTTTCGACCGTACGATTGCCCATGTCTTTGCTTCCAGTCCGCTGACCATACGCGATTATTACAATGAACCAGATGGCGCTTTGTATGGACTCCGTAAGGATTGTCAGCATATTGCCCAATCGCAGGTACCTGTCTATACGAAAGTGCGTAATCTCCTGATGACGGGGCAGAATGTAAACCTGCATGGATTTTGCGGTGTCCCCCTGACTGCCATCAACACGGCAGAAGCCATTGTGGGGGTGAATAAGATAACTTGTCAAATCAATCGTTTCGAATGAGAAAAATAATCTTGGTCATCTTGTCTTCCTGGATCTCTATCCAGGCTGTTGTCGCCCAGACCGTCATTCCTATCTGGAAAGGAACAGGCGTGGGGAGTAAGAAAGTGACGATGACGGAATTCCTCCCCAAGAATGGTGATGGGACCGCAGTGATCATCTGTCCGGGTGGGAGCTATTGCTGGTTGTCGAAGACCGTGGAAGGAACAGATGTCGCCAAGGCACTCAATGCGTATGGTATTGCGGCTTATGTCCTGCATTATCGTACGGCAGGATGGGCAGCTTTTGCTTGGCATACACGCGTTTTTGGTGGAGGCAACCATCATCCCTACATGATACAAGATCTGCAGCGGGCGATCATGCTCGTCAAGAAAAAATATAAGGAAGTGGGACTGATGGGGTTCTCGGCTGGCGGTCACTTAG
>ULNB01039007.1_pt1 | contig 23985 bp, 17 predicted proteins | sample 1951811 | NCBI WGS metagenome assembly ULNB01 (sample SAMEA4835566, study PRJEB28245) | human gut metagenome | biome: gut microbiome; material: fecal sample | place: Denmark | collected 2008
ATAGAAACCTTATCGCCAATCATCAGCATCTCGTTGGAGATGTTCTGGGTCTTGGGGATAACGCCGCGAATCTTCAGACCATCGAGAACCACATGGTAGTATTTGTCGGTGACGTTGACGATGGTAGCCAGATAACGGCCACCAATCATGGATTCACTGACGCCCTCAACCTTGGCGGACATACGCTCCAGCAGAGAATGGCTGACGCGGATGTTGACGGTCTTTGCGCGAGCATCCACTTCCAGTGCTTCGACGGCAACAGGAATACCCATGCCGACCTTGAAGCTCTTGGAGGCATCTTCGATATACTCGAATGCAGACAGTGCGCCGGTACCCATGCTCACTTCAACACCAAAAGCCTCGACGATGACATAGCGGGGGCCACAGGACAGAACGCTGGCGGTAGTGGTGCTGCCGACCTCGACACGAGTCTGAGGAGTAGCGCGGAAGAAGTAGCGATTCTGCAGCTGAGCAAGCGCGTCGGCGCGAGAACCAACGGCAAAAGGAATGCGAGTGCCGAAATCATCGGTGAAGTAGCCGACATCGCGGGGGATGAAGGAAATGACAGCGCCGAGCATGCGGTTGGCCTTGCGCTTGTAGCGAATGGTCTTCTCTTCGTTGCTCAGACCATCCATATCCTTCATCAGGCTGTACTTGAAGAAATCTTCAGGGACAAACACGACACGCATGGTATTGCGCTTTGCAACAATCTTGATGCCATCGCCCATGGGCTCGATAGCAACGACCTTTGCATACAGAACGCGATGCTGACGGATAGCACGACGCATTTCGTCCTCATCGGAAGCCTGAACCATATCGGGCATCTGTGCTTCAATCAGGTCGTTGCCGGAATCGACATAACGGCCCAGTTTGGGAAGACGGCGCTCAGGAGCAGCTTCTGCGTCCTCCTCGGGAGCATCTTCGTCAACAGCCTCAGTCTTAGCATCACCATCTTCTTCATTGGAAGCGGTGTCGGCGGCAACGAAATCGGGATTGGCAGCAACCTCTTCGGCGGTATTGGCGAAAGCGGCCTCTTCGTCAACGGGGGTCTCGACAGCAGCCTCAGCCACTTCGGGAGTATTCAGATTCATAGTATCTTCCATGATAAACTTTACCTTTCTGTAAATAGAAATTTATATACATTACCGTGTGGGGACGGTAATAACAAAAGAAAAAGACCTTATCCAAAAACGGATAAGGTCTTGCGCGTTGTATAAGGGGATTAGATGCCAAACTTGTTTTTCTTCTTGGACTGAGCAGCAGTCCCCTTCCCTGCTGTGTTCGTTTCAGTCTTTACGGTACTGCTCATCATATCGGCAGCAGGCGGAATCTCAGTACGTTTCTGCTGTTGACGGAATCTCTCCGTGCTCTGTGTAGAAGCGATTTCCTGATTGCTTGCTGCCACACTCAAGAAATCGGCACCCGTCTTGACTTTGTTGGTACCGGCACTGAATGCGTCTCTGTCTTCTGTCGCTGCATATTTCTTGCGGCTGGGCAGAAGGCTGATGATAGGCATTTGTTCAAGTTCGAGTTCGCCTTTTTCGTTCTTGACGGCAAACTCCTTGAACATCGGATGCAGGTTATAGCCAAACTTGTTGGCTTTCAGCACTTTTGCGTGCTGCCTGAAAAGCAAAACATTCTCGAAAGGCATTGCCATAACTTCATCGGGGTTGATGACATTACGCTTGCCTTCGCCAAGAGATAAGGAATATCCCTGATTCATAGGACGATAGCCAAGAACCGTAGGACGATTATCCTTGACGCTCTTGGATACGACTGTCATAACACCGCTCTTATAAGAAATGAAATCAGCAGTCGTTTTATCGTTAACGCCAAGGCACAACAAAGTATCACAGCAACCGATAATGGTTTCGGCGTTTGTCTCACCGTAGGTCTCCTGCAGCTGTGAGTATGTCTGACAAATCATAAAGATACCGATTTTACGAGAACGGACGGTAGAAATCAGAACTTCAAAGTTCGGAATCATACCGATGTTAACGAACTCGTCCAGAATCATGTTTACTGTATTACGGGTCTTGGGCCCATAGGTATCTGCTGCGTCTGAAATATCCTTGAACAGGAAGTTGAACAGCAAAGAAGTAATGGGCTTCATGGCTGCACTCTTATCAGACATAACGCAGAACAAGGCCGTCTTCTTTTTAGAAGGATGGTCGCCAATCGAAGCAAGGTCGATATCTTTGTTGCGAAGAATACGGCGCAAATCGCGCATCTGGAACAGCTGCATGCGCTGACCAAGTCCTGTGATGAACTGAGGTCTTGCGTTATCAGAGTTCTGCTTGAAGATTGACCATGCAAGCTGTGCGGGATTATCCAGAGGAATGTCTTTGAAACACTCTTCCCATTTTGCAAGGTCGTTGTTCAAAAGCAGACGATAAATTTCATCGATATGAAGCGGTGCGCGGCGGTCTACCCAGTCATCGATGTCTGCGATGTACTTTTCGACCCATGCCGATACATATTCATCACCGGTCAACGAGGCATCGATAGCGCTGTCGCGCTGCCCGTTTTCGAGGTCTTGTTCGGCCTTTCTCTTTGCAAGTTCTCTTACGCAGTAATACTTATCATTCATAATAGTAGATTCATCCTGAATGATAGTAATGAATTGCTGGCAGTCATTGCTGTCGATAGATAGGTCTTTACAGAGTTCAATAATAGACTTGGTGAACTTTTCTACTTTGGCGCTTTCATTTCGATATGCCTGATAGAAGATGATAGCTTTCAAAAGGTTGGCTTCGCCGCCATCCCAGAACTCATCGCCTTCACCGGAGTTCTTCATGATAGCATCTGCAAATTCGGCAATACGAAGTTCGTTTGCATTGCCTGTTTTGGGGTCAATGATTTCAGATACGCAATCCCAAGAATCGGAATACAGCAGGTCAACAAGGTCGAACAGCTTTACTTCGTATCCATTATCCAAAAGGAACTTGCGCATATCATTGTGAATTTCGCCCTTGGGGTCAGTAATGACCATGGAGGCTTGGTTCTTAACTGACTGGAATACAGCAGACCGAACAAAGCCGTAGGACTTACCGGAACCGGGGGAACCGAAAATCATGATGTTTCTGTTGCCGGGAGAGTTGTTTGCCAAACAAATGGCTTCCTTGCCTTCTTTATCCAACTGGCCGAGAATAATTCCTTCCACATCTTTGACCGGGCCGATTTCGAAATGCTTATGGATTTCTTCTGGCTGCATCCAGTCAGCGGAGCCATAAAGAGGATTTGCGGCGACCGCAACACCTCTGTCATCCTCATGCGCTTCCTTCGCAAGGTCTTGGTTTCTGAACTCCATTATAAATAGGAAGCCGGAAATGGCTAACGTAATAATGAGGGTGTAAATCAGACCGTTCGCTCTGATAAGTGCGTAGATTGGGCAAAGCAGAAAATTGATGCTGGCATTATCAGCTCCCAGTAACCCGTTTGTAGATACTCTATAAGCACTTTCTGCAAAGTATCCGCCAAGAAACGAGCTCAGAAAAGCGATAATACCGTACTTGACCAGCTTTTGTTTTGTGGAATTCAGACTGTTATACCAGTCTTTGAGTTTTGTTATCTTTTCTTTCACGCGTCAACACCTCCTGTGTGCGATGAAAGAGAAACAAATCATTACCATGTTTCTCCCACACTCCTTTCTGAACATAAAAAATAAGCCTTGTCCGATGTGTGAACTCGAACAAGACTTTGCGGAGATAAGTGTTTCTGAGTACACTTATCTTTATATTCATTATATACTGATTTTTGCACTATGCTATATGGTTTTCTTTACGAAAAATCGAATAGGTTTTTTCATATTTAAAACGTGCGATGCCATATATGACCTCAAAAAGATATACTCCCACCTCCGCCATACTTAATGGTTAATCCAATAACTGGAAGTGTGGCAAAATTTCGATAATTTTTTTCTGTTAAAATATCGGGGATGCTACTTGTTTTTAGAATTTTTACAACCCTTTTGCTGACAAAAATCACATACTGAATATCAGATTGATATTGTTGAATAAAGTCCATTATTTCTTTGTCATGCACTACTTCAAATGGCAAGTTATCGTCCTCTATTATACCATTGCGCATATCATTGAATTTGATGTATGGCAAGAAAATGTCATCTGAATCAATTAAGAAGACTCCTATTTTTAAATTTTTTAGTTCTTGTTGTTTCTTTTCATAGCTTTTATAATGTTTTTTCCAGCTTGTCATTAAAGATTTTCTGTAATTTTCAATATTGTCATTTTGACGAACAGTTGAAGCGGAAAATTGGTAATTGGTACAATTTCCACTTTGTTTTGCTTCGTCAATTTGTTGTTCGATAGAACGTTTCATCTCTGCATGATTTATATCGCTTTCATAACCTTTTTTGCTGCTTTGACTGCTTGTAACTTTAAAATGCTCTATCCAACCATTTTCTCCTATAAAATCCGGGAAAGTCGTTGTTTTGCCATCTGTATCCTTTGCGGTTTTAATCAGAGCTATTAGACTTTTCTTTTCTTCTTCTGTTATACCAGAATAGTATGTTTCATTTAATTTTCAAGTTCCATATACCTATTATAAATGTCTTCATAGCTGAATTCTTTTTGCGAGTCTACCATCTCTACTTTGTATGGAGAACGGGTATAATTACTTTGTGTATATCTTGTTCTTTTTCGTATCGTTTGAAATACAAATGCGTGTTCATCGTCAATCGTTTCTAAATATTGTTTTCTTCGTAACTTTTTAAAAATAGTTTTATTTACTTTTTCTTCTGAATCAACTTTCCACTGTTGAATCATATTGTAATAATTTTGGATTTCATCAAACCTGTTTTCTATGAGATATGTGTCAATATAATCCTCAATATCAATATTTCTCTTCCCCGTCACGTCGAACTCGCGTATAAAGTAAGGATATTCAAAAGGACTTTTTAAATAGATACGCAAATAATCTATTCCTGCAATAACACATACTGTGATAATGAGCATTACAATGTAGAAAAAGATGCTTAAAGGTGACATATTATACCTCCTATCATTTATTGAATGCTTATATAATAAAACCATTTGAATAAAATTATCTTATTCGTAAATGCTATCCTGTATGAGGGTATGAGGTTCGCATAACCGGTCAACCGTCATACCTCATGAATCCGACCAGACTGGATTTTAAATTTCTTTTGGGAATAAAATAGCCCGCACAGAACTGAATCTGTACGGGTTCGTATTAGTCATGGGGGTGTTCGTGGCAAGGGTCAGGCGGCATACCATGCGGGGCAGGCTCAGGGAAGCGACCATGGTCCCCAATGATTTCCGAAGTACGGATACCGTTCGCTTTCCGGCAAGCCTCGATGGTCTTAGAAAGCACTTCCTTGACATCGCGCGGGTTCTTGATACGACGAATATCGATTTCAGGCGTTATGGCATCCGTGGAACAGAGATGAATGCTACCGACACGGCACAGACGCTCATAGAAGTTCTGCTTGAACGCGATGTCCCGGACGCGGTACAGCTGAATCTCATCCTCGCGCAGGTTAAAGCAGCCACGCTGGATGATAAGTTTGGTCTCGGTCAGGGTATATTTCGTAAAGGACAGCGGCAGAGAAAAGATGGTGTGACGTTTTCGGTCAGTCCAGAAAATTTTCTCCTTGTTCAGGTCGATACCGAACTCGCCGTTTTTGAGGGTGGACATGGTGCGGCTCCTTTCATGATGGAATTTGTTTGGGTTGTTGGTACTGATTTTATAATGAGTATATTATACCATACTGCGATGATTTTAGCAATCTTGTATCAACCCCACCTAAGCACTGGTATGTAGACAATATCTCATCTAACGTTGTTCTCGTTACACTTTAACCAGTTTTTCAAGTCATCAATATACGACTTATTCAATTTATAAAAGGAAGCAACTTCATTGTTGCTACAAAAAAACAAGCATTTGTTAATTGTAGACACTTGGTATACCGTTGCATCAACAACTGTTCCATTCATTCGTCTTAGAATGGGACATGGGCCTTTGGATGTGACTGCGCAAATCGATGGGGTTAATGGCGTTAGCAGAAACATTGAGTTCCTATAAATACAAATTCCAAGTCCGGAATCCGGAAGAAGAAATATATTGTGCGGATTTTTTAGCACAACTGTACCATCACTATATAAACCAAGACGCCTTTTCGCAATCGCCCATTCTTGCGGTGTAAGATGTGGGTGTTCGCCTTTCTGTGTGAAACTCATAAATGCGCAATATATTGCAAATTATTTCTTTCCAATAAAAGCACACTAAGTAAAAGAATATGGCAGCACAAATCAAACATTTGCATTTGTCTTTCATTCCTATCATCCTTTTCATTTTATTGACTATATATACTAAGAAAGCCATTTAATGCTTTAATTCTAGCTATCCGATTTTGCCGAATTACATTCCTTGCACAGCATCTGCAGGTTATTGTCTGTGGTATGCCCGCCCTTGCTCCAAGGAATGATGTGGTCGCCTTCCATATCCTCAAAGGCGTACTCGGTGTTGATGCCATTTGCAACGCACAAGGGACACTTGTGACCCTGCCGCTCATAGGCGCGGAGTTTCTGCGACTCAGTGAACGCGCGGAGGGACAGATGCTTTTCATCACGCCAAGTACGGTCAGAGAGGATGAACGGGATGATGCCTGCCTTCTTAGTTACATCATCGTCCATTACGAGCTTCTTAATGTCCGTTTCCAAAGCGTTGCTGTTGTACTGCTTTGCATGGTACTTGTTGTAGAGCAGTCCCCATGCCTGTGCATCCGTAATCCCCTTCCGCTTCGTCGGGAACAGCATTTTAGCCCAGTTGATGACAGACTGGAAGTAAAGCCAGAGGTCATTGGCATCCTCGTCATGCTGGTGAATCGCCATGTACATCTGCCCGGATTCCAGACCGTCACGGTCAGCAATCCAAGCCAGTGCTTTTTCCAGCAACTCCTGCCGAATCGGATTGCCTTTCAGGTATCCGTCAGACATCTTTGCAGCAACACAGTTGCGTTTCGAAAAGTAGTTCTTGGCATCGGCCAGCCACGGTCCTGTATAAGTAGCATTCAGCAGTTCCTGCGGAGTCAGAACCTCGCCAGCGATGTTGATGCGCTTAAACCATTCCAGCTTCTCTGCCTCAGTACCTTCGCAGACATAAACCGTCAGTTCATAGTCCAGAATTGCCTGTTTTTCTTCGTTGGTCAAGTTTTGGAAGAACTTGTCGTTGCCGTTGATTTTGACGGGGAAATCCTTGTTGATGTACTGGGCAATAGAGACAGTACGCTGCTGCCCATCAAGAACCTCGTATGTGTCAGCCCCGGTCTTAGACCAGTACATGACGTTCAGCGGAAATCCGTTCATTACGGAATCGATGACGGCTGCACGCTGCTTCTCCCCGTAAATGAACTCACGCTGGAAGGACGGGCGAATCGTAAGACGGTCATTGTAGCCAAAGACACCGCCATCGCCATTATCCTTGTAGTTCTCGACAAGGTCAGATACCTTGATTTTGGTTTCTGTGATTTTCATAATTAACTCCTTATCTATTTAACTGTTTGCGGAAGTTTTCCGTCCACATTTCACTGCCATAATGAACAGAAACTAGATTTCCAATATCAGAAGGCTCTTTGCAATCATCAGAATAAACGATGGTGACGTTTTTTAGACCGCACTTATGAATGAGATAACCAAGTTCAATAAAAACATTTGGCCTTGCCTGTTTATATGTATTGCCATGAGCATCAGTAACACTATCATCACCAGACATAATAACCACTGCCTTTTGACAGTCTGCTACATTCGTAGAAAAGGCATCCCATACGCTGCCAGAATACTCGGAAATATCAAGTGTTTTTGGATAAAGTCCAAGATTTCTTTCGACAAAATCTTTGATTTTGAACATTACATATTCGTTTTGATGCGAATACACAATAAACACATTTTTGTTTGTCATTACAACATCATCTCCTTGCACATTGTTATTCTTATTGGCGATTTCTTTTTTTACAATGCGTTTGAGCATTGCAACCAATTCATCTGTGTAATTTTGAAATGCTCCATTATGAATTTTGGTTTTATGTATAGCCGTCTTTGCCTCTTCTGACAATTTGTTTGTGTCAGTTAGAACTTCTTCCACATCCATAGCCCATTCGGATGGATTTGGTTTCAAAGGGGCGCTAATTAAATTTTGCACATTCTTCAAGTTCATGTTAAACACCCTTTCTACGAATAAATAATCTTCTATATGTAGCTTTATATTTGAAGCCATTACCGGAGTAAGGTAAATATAAAGCGGTTCCAGAATTGTTGTATTCCCCTGGATGCGCAATTTCCGACATAGGCTTCCGCAAATCTTTATCAATTCCAATAATCTCGAATTGGTCAGGGTTATACTTACTCAAAAAAGTTATAGGAACTCCGATAATTCCGTAATAATCAAATGGAATATTGTCCACGGAATCCGCATTGATTGCATTGTCTACATTGAGATATGCTGGATATTCTTCTGGAGTGAAATGTTTCCACAGAATCAGTTTCTCGTGGCGCTTCTGGATGTCGAGGTTGGTATACCACAATTTGTTTCCGAATTTCTTGATTGTTCCGTCGGGTTGTACAAACTCTTTTACAGAAGAGTATCCCAGCCAGATTTCATTATCTTTCAACATCGGGAAAATTTCTTTGTAGGTAATCCAGTTGAGGTCTCCGATGATAACGAATTGCTTGTTATGCTCACGCAGACACTGAACATAGGCTCTTGCAAGGGAAAAGGGCGGATTCGTTACCACGATATCGCACTCATCCAGCAAGTCAAGGCATTCCTTGCTCCGGAAATCGCCGTTGCCTTCCAGCGGGGTTTTTACACCGACTTCCACATCATTATCATCCCCGCCCTCGTACTCCATCTTGTAGGTTGGTTCGGTGTGGTCATAGTGCGTGGAAATCAGCTTCTTTAAGCCAAGTTCTGCAAAATTCAGATGAAAATACCGCCAGAAAGCGGACCATGTCGGGTCGTCACAGTTGCAGAGTACGACCTTGCCTGCGAAATGCTTTTTGTAGTGCCGCAACTCCTCTGCGACATCCTCGATTCTGGTGTAGAATTCGTCGTTCTTAGCGTCTTTCGCTTTATGCAAATTATCGTTCTTTGCCATCTTCGTATCCTCCAAAAACAAAACCCCCGATGCCGTAACATCGGAGGTCTCAAAATCAATTATTTATCGTTCAGAATCCCCAACAACTCAGCGAACCCACCTGCGCCGGAAAACAGCGAGACATGCGTGTATATTTTGTTCTTACTTATTTTTTTGCTCCAAACAAAAATCCGATGCAGAATTACTCCGCATCGGATACCTTGTTACTTATTCTGATTAAGTCGTCTATCTCTTCCTGCAGGTCTCTGTTAATTTCCGAGTCGCCCGCCATATCTCGCAGCACCGTCAAAACTGTTCTTACTGTGATGCTGCCTTGGTGATAGCTCTTCGCTTTTCCATAGTGTTCAATATCACAGCATTTCTCAAGGATGGGCGTTTTTGCAAACACAATAGCGGTATTCTTAGCCAATGCTATGGAAACACCAATGGAACTCTCCCCACATTCTATCAGTGCGAGTTTGGCGAGCCAGATGTAGCATCGAAACACATAGAGGATTTCTTCCAAAGAAAAGTCCCGCCAATCGCGGTGGTTGTAATTTCCTTGAATGAGAAAAGCTACTTTTCTAAATCCGATTTTTGCTTCCGTGTACTTCTTATCCAGCGCACAAAGACAAGCTATCTGGAATATTGCAGGATAATAGTTCTCGTTCAGTTGCAGCGCTTTCTTGAAGCACTGTAACGCTTTTTCGTTATCCGGATGCATCTGCTTTTCGGACACTCCGTATCGCAGGTATATTCCTGCTGTGAAAGGTTTTAATTCTTCCGGAGCGTGCTCTATTGCATCTCTAAGATATGGGCGTGCATCGAGTGCAAACTGTGCCTGTCCTTCGCACAATGTTGCCGCCAAGCAGTACATGGAAACGAAGTCTGGGTCTACACGGTATATTTTATTCAGCTCCGAAAGGAGTTCTTGTACCGGCTTTACAGCGGCATACAGCTTTATGCGCAGCGGAGCATGTGCTTCCAACGATGCAAGGAGTTCTCGTAAATGTCGCTGTGCATTTGCATAGGCATAGACCGCATAGATACTGCTCGGTCCCACACTGTACTGTTTTGCCATATTGATGAAAGCGTCCGCCATCTTGTTGAGGTAAACAGCTTCCGGCAGATAGTAGTGACCTCTCATGGGAAGAGCCATCAATTCGCCCATCTTGAGTGCTTGGAATGTGCTTTTGATTTGTAGAAACGCAAATAGGTCGAGCTGCCAGAAAGCAGCGTTGATGCACAAAAGACTTTGGGTCTCTGCTTCATCATTCTTCCAAATACGGCGGATAATAACATCAAGCGCTGCCTTCTCGAATTGTTCAGTAGAAATCTTCTGGTCCGCATTGCGCAGAATTGCTTTTCCGTTTATTGTCAGCTCTCGCTTCAAGATACGAAAACTGCACCACATCTCATTTTTTGATAGTGCGATGCCTTTCGGTGGTCGGTCTGTAAGAAATAGATGTGTGATTCGCTCACTTTCCGGATTGACAAGCGATTTGTGCTTCTCCAGCATAGTTTCTACTGGCATCATAGTCGTTTTAACTAAGCAGCCACCAAATGAGAAGAACTCTCTTAACGCTTCTCTTTCAGCACCAAATGGATGCTCATAATAAATCTGAACAGCCTGAATCGGTTGAGCCACGGTCTCTCCTCCTCGCAAAAGATGAGCGATAAATACGCGGAAATGCACAAAAACGCACGCGTGCATTTATCGAACGCACGCGTGCGTTTAAAATGCTATTATGTATAGTTCCTTCACCTCCACAAACGACATACATAGCTATATGCAAAAGCGATGAAAGACAAAAATGCCAAGAGGCAAACAAGGATTACGCAGCTATTCAGCAGGTGTTTGAAAACATCTCCGATTCGATTCCACAAGTTGATTTGAGTTTCCAGCTCCTCTATTTCGTGCCTCTTCTCACAGAATTGCTCATCCTCTTCCAGAGACAATCGCAGGTCTTGCGTTATACCACAGGCGTCGAACATATCATCGCTATCGGCATTACTTCTGAGCTGCCTACGTCGGACTTTACGCCAATTTGCAATTTTCTTTTGCAGCACTGCGTCTTTTGCGTCCTTTTCGTCAGCTCTCTTTCGCAAAATATAGGAAACCACAATGTAGCAGACCGCTGATACTACAGCAAGAACAACCAAAAGGATAAATGCAGGCCGCGTTCCGCAAAAGAGCAGCATCGCCATGGTAAGTATTGCCACAAAAGTCAGTGCAGTTTGCATTTTTCACCTCTTATGCGCACAGCCGGGGAAATTGCGTTTAGGATTTCGATATCCCGGATACTTGTAAAACCAGATGGTTTTATTCAAGCCACCCATTTTTGCAATACCCTAAAAAAATAAACCTCCAATGCTGTAACATCGGAGGAGTCGAATATTTCTTTTTCTTTACTGCTCGGCTTTAATTTTTAAATGTACAGAATGCTTTCGACTTATTTTTTCCGTTTCCATCTCTTTTTTTGAGCTCTTGTTTTATGTTTTTTATGTTTTTTCAAAAACTTTTGTATTGTAAAATAATCGCCACTAATTTGACCACAGAAAAGATAAAACACTGCACCACCATAGCTAATTATTGCGGCGAGATTATGCCATAAGGCAGAATTGCTTCCATTTGCATCAAACACGTCTTCAACTACTAAAGGAAAAAAGATAAAAAATGTAAAAGAAAATGCAAGAACTTCGAAACCAAGAATAATTTTATCCTCTGCGCTTGCTGTTCTTTTTTCCTTTTTCCCTTTGTGCAACACATAAAAATATGTAGCAATGCCGAATATCACTGCCAATATGAATAATACAGCAATGTCTTTGCCCAGTATATCAAAGCTCATAATCGTTCCTCAAAGCTCTATCCGCTTTTTTGCAATATCAAAAAAATCGGCATCCTTTTCGATGCCGATAAAATTCCTTTTCGTATTGTTCGCTGCCACGCCTGTCGAACCGCTTCCCATACAGAAGTCGAGAACGGTATCATCTTCGTTTGTGTAGCTTTTGATGAGCCACTCACACAATGCCACCGGTTTCTGTGTGCCGTGCGCTGCATATTTCTGTTTATCAGTAGCGAATGTCAGCACGCTCGTGGGAAATCGTTCGGTACTGTCATAACCTTTTGCTATGTATTTCCCGTAATCCTCTGTCATCTTAGAATTTCGTTTATGTTCGACCGTTGAGACCTTTCTCGGATGTCCTGTTGTCTTTTGAGGATTATAGGTCGGCAGTTTCTTGTAGAAAACAAGAATGTCTTCATGTGCTCGAAGCGGCATTCGGTTTGCGTTAAGAAATCCAACCGGAGTCGTCTTCTGCCAGATAAGATTGTATCTCCAAGGAATCGTAGTGGACTCCATCAATGTTTTTGTGTAAATCCCGGCCGAGAAAAGAATCACCACTCCCCTATCGGCAAGGATTCTGTCCAGTTGTGACCAAATTCCATGTTGCTTTCTTTTATTCCATTCCTCGTTGGCGTCCTTGTAGGGAATGTTCTTTTTGAAACAATGCAGTAAATATTTCTCATAATTGAGATTTTTTCCGTCGTATTCGATAAAATCATCAAACGGCAGCACAACATCCCATGTGTTTTGCGTTATTCCGTATGGCGGGTCAGCCAGAACGAGATTGACAGAATGGTCATGAATCAACCCGAATGAATCCATGCAATCTCCGTGAATCAACATATAACTACTCATTTTTGGTAATCTTCCTCATTTGATGCCGTCAGCACACTCTTGCTGTAAAAAACAACAAAAAAATCCCCCTCGAATTACTCCGAGGGGGAATGTGCTTATATACTATTCGCTTATAATAAGTATATATCGAATGATTTTAAAATGCTATATGTTTTTCTTTACAAAATAACGAATAGATTTTTTCACAGAAAACCGATTAGCCAGCGTTGTTACCGTTCAAATCGATTGTGCCGGATGCTACAGTTTCGACTACAGCCGTCAAGTCAGAATCGTCCAACGGGTCACTCACAATGCTGATTACGCGACCCTTGATGGATGTTTTCCAGCCAAGGATGGAATACAGGTCATCGGGCGTTACCCAATAATACTGTTTCGTCTTGGGGAACTGTGCAACACCGCCGTAAGTAGCCGACGTACCGCCGAAACCATCATCAGAAACGAGGTACATAGTATGACCATTTTCATCGGTGTACTGGTCAATTCTGTTCTTCACGATGGGGTCAGCTTCATCGTTAGGGATGGTGTACAGACCCCAGTCGGTAGCAGCATAAACATAATCGCCGGTAACATGGCTGAACAGTGGATTATATGCCATGGCAAGCTGAGCAATGGAGATGTTCAAATTCCCGTCTTCATCAATCATGGGGAATGCGTCAGGAATATATTCGCTATTCAGAACGATTTTCCAATCGCTGTCAGTTGACCCGTTTTCGAGATAGTTTTTGCCGATTTTGCGAAGAGCAAGGAACTCATCGCGCTTTTCTTTGCTGTCAAAGAGATACACACGTTCACTGGTTCCTTCTTTGCGAAGAATCGGATGCGTCTTGAAGGGGTCCAGTGTCCCATCGTATTCGAGTACATCAGCGCCGGAAATGATATATTGACGCTCAATGCCGTTCTTGTCTGTACCAGTATAAAGCGGGTTCGTTCCAAAAGCCAGTTCAACATTGCCGCCGCTCGACAGAGAGGGAGTTAAATTGTAGCTCTCCTGTCTGTCCTTCTGCATTTCAAAATACGTCTTCTGAATGCCGTAAACATAACGGTCAGTGTAGCGGAACGTAGCAGAGTTGTCTTCTTCCAGCGTGGCAAAGTCAACGAAAGCAGTGTCACTACCAGCGGGGATGTTTGCGGCGCTGCTTACAGCATCTGCATCGGTGTTGCCGCGCCTAATGTCGGTCGGAACCTCTGCTTTTTCAGGAACATAGTCGATAACTTCTTCGTCTTTGTCGGTATTTTCAGGAATTGCTGTATCAGTTTTGTCGTTGGCAGTTTCAGCGCTTGCCAGATTATCTTCGCTGCTTGCTGCGGACTCGGAAACCGAACTCGAATCGGGCTGTGTACCCGCATCGTTTTTATGACGGTTCATACCAACAAACACAAGAATGATAACGATGACAGCAATGATTGCTGCCGCAATGGCAATAGGATTGATGTTTTTCTTCATAATTATGGAGCAGGACACCCCATCTATAGCCGTAAGGCTTAGGTGGGGAGGAATGCGTTTCTTAGAAAAGACTAAGATACAGCATTTCCTGCTTGCCTCCTTTCAATATTTAGCTGATTTGTATCCATGCTCCCGCATGGCAAACAACTTGAACTTTGGAAATTGCTACGGACTTACTTTTTCCATTGACTGGAATCAAAAGTCTTGTGCCTTTATTATGGCACCCGCTTGTAATGTATGTTTTACCTTCGAGACGCACAGTGTCGTATGACTGAATTGCATAGCGCCGTCTTCTTATAGAGCGACGGCCCTTCGATACCTTTTTGCTGCGGTACTTGTGCAAATTCTCAGAATCTTTTTTGTGATTACGGTTAATTCTGCCATTAAAGAGTTCTTTTCCTTTTGCCTTGTTGCCGGTGCGAGCGTCAATATAAGTGGCATCGTAGAATTTTTCCAGCACACGATTGTTTCTGCGTCGCTTTTGGTAATGTCTAAACTTGCAACGGCATGCCGGGTGATAATCTCCCATTGCATACGCATCGTTGTTATGGGTTTTCTCAAGTTGAAGCGCAATGCGCTTTTCCTTTGTCATCGCACCATAAGTGATGGTCACAAATTCTTTATCGTATGTGGTGTACAGTGCATCTACTATCTGCCAGCGAACAGTGTTCATAAACGCTGCGCCTGAAAGGTCGGCAAATTCTTTGCCTTCGCCAAAACCGAAGAGCTTGCCACCTTTTTGATGATTTGCTGGCGTGTGGCATTTTTCGCATACCGTAGCAAGCTCATCAAGCTGGTAACCATGTCTGCCTTTCCAGTAGAACATATGGTGCATATGCAAAATAGCACCATCCGCGATTTTGCGCTTACAAACCTGGCAAGTGTAATTATCACGGTAGAACACCGCTTCACGCAGCGTGGCTAAATTGTAGTGCGGGCCTTTCTGGTAGTCTGCGCTTTCCGGCTTTGCTTTACCTTTCTGGATAGCTTGCAGCAGCATCGTGTCAAAGGAGCCGACTTCAACAGTTGCATGAGTAATCGGAATTACAGATACATATCGTTCAATAAGGCTGATGTTTAGCTGCTTCTTATGTTCCAGAGAAGGTGCGAGCCAACCTTTATCACACTTGCGGTTATCGAAGCGCGGTTTACGGTAACGCAGTCTGTTTCTGCGTGTACGACGCATTTTACGACAATCATCATGATGTTCTTTCTCATCCTGCAATGTATCATACTGAGCAGATACATATTCGTGAGATTTGCTTTTTGCGCTGATACCGATGTAGTTGTAACCTACATCCTCGCAGATTTCGATAGGTTGTGTGTTTGTTTTGCTGTCATACAGCAGCTGGATGGTAAAGGGATGATGCTTAACGATTTTTGCTTTTCCGTCTTTCAAGAGTCGGCGTACCTTGCCAAGACGGAAGGTAGGCATTAAGCGTTCACCGTTATTACTGAGAACGCAGACGCAAGTGCTCATGCAAGATACTCCTTTCGTAAAATAGTAATGAAACTATAAGTCAGGGCTTGCGCCCTGTGGTCCACTTCGCCAATGTTATGCATTGTTTTAGCCTTTCGGCATGGCTTACGCACTTCTCCTACCCTTAGAGATGTTTAACGTAATATGTATCAACGGCTTGCACCGCTAACGCATACGCTGTCCGCAGAGCCCGACACTTGTGGAACATATCGGGGTGCCTATATTATGAAGATGATTGCTCATCAAATGCATAACGGAGTTCGCAGCAACCGAAGTTGCCGTTCACCAAGGCTAATCAACCGGGCTTACGGGTTGCCCCGCAAGCCCCGTCTATAACCGGCGAACCGGTTTAGGCGGGGTTGTTGACAACATTACGCGAAATCTCGCGTCCTCACTTCCTTTCTTCTTATATTATACCACATTTTATTGCTTTAGTCTACTTTTTTAGGAAGATACATCCCATCCATTAAAGCCCCAGCCAAGATAACCACCGCCGCTTTGGTAGTATTTTTGGTTTTTCCAAGTCTCGAAGGACATAGATTGGATTTTACCGTGGACGCTGTCGATAACATAACCACCGATATAAATACCAACATGGTTTTCACCGATATAAACAGAAGCTCCATCAGGGGGCGTGTCATAACCGGGTTGACCTTTCTTGCAAACCGCACTGGCTTTATAGGCGTTAATAGCGGAGCCGTAGCTGATTCGCGTTTGCCCGCATTTTGAATAGAAGTCAGCAACGAATGCCTGACACATATTCGTGACAACGGTGCATCCAATACTTCGCATGTATCCGGTCAAACCGAGCGGGCTGCTCAATGCCTCTTGTAACTTGCTTACAAGTGCCTGCTGTTTTGCGGTATAGCTTCCGCTATTCAGCGATGCCAATATATTTTGAATTTCCTCCTCGGAAAGATTGCTGATATTTGCGGAACCGCCAACACCAATAGCACCGGCAGTTGAGCCAGTTATGCCATCAACGGGGATATTGTAAAGCTTCATGAGTCTATCTACTTGCGTTTCGATGATATCGGCAGCCGTCATCTTTACACTGCTGTTATCTTCATTGTTATCGTATCCGGTTCTGACAGATAGAGGGTCAGAGAACGAAGTTGAGTGGTCGCCAAGATTCTCCGTTTTGTCAATACCGTATTTCTCATACAGTTTATCTCTGACTTCCTGACTTACATTAAGGGATACTTTTGTCGTGTAAGTTCGTATTGTCTTTACGATTGGCTTATCGGGGTCGTCCTCGTCTGTATCGGTACTATATCCGCTCTGGACCCATTTGCCATTTACATACCCGGATGTATCATGCCATTCCTTCTTCTTTTCATATCCAACGATTTCATCTTTGTCTGCCGAAGTCGTATTATAACTGGCAACCCACATAGAATCGTCTTTAATATTGAACAGCGTATTGATATCGTCTTCAATGATGTCCATAATGCCGTTTGGAGATATCTCTTTAGCGACATCCATCATACGCGTAAGGCGTTCTTCGTTTGATTTGTCGAGACTACTATCGTTGCTTAATGTGTATTTGTAGGCATCCATTGCCATGATATAAAATGCAACTTTCTGGAATCCCTTTTCTTCGTTTTCTTCCAACGGCACGTTTGTGAATTTCACGTACTCGGAACTCTCGATACCGTCGCTGAGTGCCTGCTTTGTTAACTCATCCTCATCAATTTCTTTTTCCCATGATTTGTTGGCACGCTTGACCGCGTTCTTGTACGACCGACGGAAATACTTGTCCAGCGCTGTGATTTGAAGATTCGATTCTCCCCACAAAACATCATATGTTTGCGTTTCTGTATAATCAGCTGTACTTGACGTAAATGACGATTGTCCTTCGTTGCCATTAGTGCTAAGATTGCTCCAAAAATCATTCATTTGCGACACGAGCGCTGGGTCTGCATCATTCATCATCCACTGACTTCCAACATCTTCACTTGAATGATTGGTAGCATCTTGGATTGCGGAGATAATACTGCCCGGAATAGAAAACAGCAAAACGATAGGAGTTATAAAGACAACAAAGATGAGAAAAAGAGCGGCAAGAATAACAGCAAGAATCATCTTAATGATATGTGGATTCTTGATGACTTCCTTTGCCGCGCCAACCACATTACCTGCTGCTAAGTTTCCAGCAGCAGCGGCTACAGTCTTTGCATCTTTGGTCGTCTGTATGGCAGCGTTTGCTACACTTGCAGCGTCCTGCGCCATATTATCACTGTACTTTTGCTGCGCCATATAAATACCACCTTCCTATATTAACTCAACATTAGCCGTACGGATTGTACGTTGTTCACTGCACGCCGCGTGAAGGCTGTTGATGTTGTGCAGTTCTTTGTGCAGGCATTTTCATACCGGCACAAAGGAATGCTTACGCATTCAAGGTTTCTGGCTTATTCTTTGCTTTTCTTTGTCTTTTTTAATGCTTTTTTTGTGGTGCTTTTCTCGGGAGGCGTAGGTTCATCTTCATCCTCGCCAGTCAAGAGGGCCTTCATGTTTCTGCTCTCCGGGGACTTCCCAAGGTTTTCCATAAGCGTCTTGACGACATTTCCGCTTGTCGCTTTGCCTTTTCCAAGATTTACAGTAGTGATTTCGCCAAATCCGTCATCATCGACATTCTTGGTTCTCAACTTGATTTCGCCAGTCTTCGGATTCATATCGAAGATTTCAGCGGTGCTTCCGTCAGGCAGACCGATAGAAAGAGCCCCGTTGACTTTGTGCAGGACAGACACTTTTCCGGCTTCGGACATTTCTTTGCCGTTACCGCCGCGCTGGAGTATATATTCCTCACTGCGGATAACCTGGCCCTTTTCCATAGCTGTCAAGCTGTCAGGAACAGAAGTATCCTTGCGTCCGACGATGACGCCCTCGCCTCCGTCAACAATATCACAGCTGAACGGTTCATAATCTCCCATTTCGGCATGTGCCGCCTCAGCCATCTGCCGCGCACCGACCTTGCCGGTGTAATCCAGACGATTAGGACCATGGAAGCTATCATCCGCAAACTGCTTCTGCTTGTAGAAGTCTTCATTTGTCTTTGCATCGGGTGCAGGAGCCCTCATAATCGATTCAGTTATTTCCTTCACGTCGGCACGAACCTGAGCTTCAGTCTGAACGGCTCTGGGGGCAGAAACTGTGGTGACGCCAACATCTCCGTCTTTGGGCTCCAAGCAGCATTCTGTTTCTGTTCTAACACCTGTAGCACGGCTTGGATATACCAATCCAATACAGGGTTTTCCGTCCACCGCAGTGTCATTTGCAACGATTTGGAGTGTTCCTTCCTGCAATGCTGCCGTAGCATCAGCGTTATCGCACTTTCCACTTGCAATAGCCTCATAGGCAAGAGACCTTGCAGCGGCAGTGTCGATTTTTGCACCGTCAGGAATCGGAGTGCTCGGAGAATTGATAATGGCATCCCTGAGTGTCACTGTGTTCTGCTTTGCTGCCTCGATTGCATTGGCACCTTCATCGCTGTTCATGTAGTTCTTGAAAGCTTCTTTATTATTGGTGATTTCTTTCGGAACCTTAATGTTATACTGCTGTCCGGACAATACATCATCTACTATGACAGTATCATCTTTACCACTTGTATCCAACGGATTTCTCTGCGGAACAGCTCTATACTGTTCGTTTGTCATATTTCCGTATGCATCTGTCGTCATCTTCGAAACGACGACACTTCCGTCTTTCTGGGTATTCGCGGTGCTTGTGGTTGCGCTAAGAATCTCTTTGCTGTCCATATCGAGCTTGGCGGTTGTGCGGGCTCCACTACCATCAGCAAATGTTTGTGTATAAGCGCCATCTTTTGCACCGTTACTGGATGCTTCTACAGCCTGCATGCCCGTAATGTGGCCGAATTCAGGATTAGATGTTGCAGCGGCATTGAATTCCTGACTTGCCGCATACATAATTTCGGGTTTATTGAAGTTCGTATCTTCGGGAATGTTAGTTCCGTTTCCGTTAAAAATGTTCTTGGCGTTCTCATAATCCGCAGCAACCGCTTTTGCGCCAAGCGATTCGGATGCCTGACGTGCCATTTCAACCTTACTTGCGGCATCATCCGAGTTGGCAAGACTTGCACTTTGCGTAACATTGAAAGATTTTCCGTTTTCAAGCAACTTACCGTTTTCGCCGATTTGGTCGTACCGCATGATAGCGTTGCCATCATTAGAAGTGCCGACTTGCGTGCCTACAAACACTTCTCCCTTGCCGTTCCGGTAAGAAGGTTTATCCCCCATTGCCGTATAGTATTCAGATTCTCCTACAGCCTGCCAGTTACCATCCGTGTCTTTTTTGTAGTTTTGAACAGAGACAGTACCATCGTCATTGAGCATAGAATGTTTTGCTGTCATTTCGCCTGTATCTTTATTTACGGCAACATCAAGTTTATCATCCTCCCCAACGGCAGGCTGTTTTTCTCCGTTTGCTCCCTCGCGTTCAAAGGCTTCATTGATTTCATGCCGTGCCATATTATTCATCTGGTCCTGATTGACATCGCTGGAATCCATGTTCAGACGTTCTGCGGCGGTGGCATTGAAATAGTTGTCTGTTGCTTCCTTTTCCTGAACAGCTTTATCGAATCCGTCTGTTTTGGTTGCCCAATCCGCGACTTCCTCAACATTGTTCTTGTTGATTTTATCAGGAACCTGTACAGACAACGGATTTTCGGGGACATTTCCATCCTTATCCTTTACCTGTTCAAAGGCTCCAGTTTCTTTGTTATAGGCAAATGTGCCAAGCTTATCATCCTTAATAAGCTTGTTGCCGTTTGCATCTGTTGTCACTTCACGGTTGGAAGCAGTTTTAACCATAACATCTTTTCCATTTCCGCTAAGTGCTACATCGCTCATTCCGTTAATTCTTCCGTTTTTATCTTTTGTCTGAAGAATTGCATGGAGAGCTCCGTCATTTCCAGTGTAGACTTTTGCAACATCGGCACCATTATTTACAGCTTTTTTCAATCTGTCGTCGCCGTTTTTCTTTATTGCATCAAGAACTTGGTTCTTCGCTTCACGACTATTCATATTCGGAGATGCGGCTTTTGTTCGGTCAGAGCTTCTCATCTTCAAATAATCGCCAACACTTTGCTTGTAATCTTTATCTGTCATTTTAGCAGCAGCATATTCTCTCGCCATTGTGCCAGACAACATTGCAAGTGCAAACGGGTTTCTGCTATTGTTTGCTGTTGTGTTAGCAATATGCCGCTTATAGTCGTCCATCGTTTTGGTTCCGTTGGCAAGACCTTCTCTAAGCTTTGCAGAGTCTTGCTTAAACTGGAATCCGGTAGCAGCAGCATTGACTGCGGTGCTTGCAAGACCCATCATGGACTTGCCCATCATAAAGAAGTCTTCGAGCATACCGGAAGTTTGGCGAGTGATGCTAAGACCTGCGTTTTGCAGAATATCATCCAGCTGTTGCGAAACCTTAATGAATCCATACACAACAAGACCCCAGATTACGATTTTGTCAGCAGAAGCCTGTGCAACATTCATCATTCCCTGTTTTACAACGGCAAGGCACCAGACGTTTAGAAATAGCAATACACATTGTGACCAGAACATTCTGAACCATTTCTTGCTGATATCTTCTGTTTCCGAGTTTGAACCGGTAGCAAACGCCATGGGAGACAATGCGCAAATGACAGCTATAATCAAATAACGCTGAATCATTTCAAGGGCAAGCTTGAAATAGTTGATGCCGATAAGAAGCAGCATAAGGATTGCTATAACAGCACCAACAAGACCTGCCGATATCGTGCAGAAGCTACTGCCGATAACGGAAAATACATTCGGCGTTGAATCTGCTCCCTTCACAGCATCTTGGAAACTGCTCGTGAGCGGTTGGATGATGTTATCAAAGATATAGAACATCAATTCCTGCGATTTCCATGTTAAAACACCGGTAACTACGATTTTAAGAAAAAGCTTGGAACCCGGAACAGCTCGCTTGTCACCGCTTGCTACATAATAGAAATCTATCAAGATAGCAAATATTGATAACACGACCCAAATCATCAAACCGGTTCCCAAGAGAACTCTGTTTACTGTGGGTCCGAGGTCGTCCGCCCAAATTGCGCCCGCATCGGCATATGTTTTATTCGTTATAGGAATATACTTGTACAAATCCCCAAGTTTCATCGTAGTGATAGTATAAACGGGGCTTAAAAACGAATCCAGTAACGAGGCGATTAACTGTGCTATTACCTTGAAAACAAGCATAATCACCCCACCGATAATAATATCTGTCGGGTTGGTTAACGCTGTTCCAACAAACAACGCATCGCCAATAGATTCAAAGATACCTGCGTATGCAAACGACATACACATCGTCATGGCAGCAATAACAGTGATTGAAATTGCTGCTTTATTGATTGTTTTCATTCTTCTTTTGTCTTTCTCAATAGCAGTTATCTGCATGTCTTATCTTCCACCTTTCTTGTAAATTTTTAGGCACCAAAAAAGCGGTCTCCCATTCGTAGGAAGACCGCTACGGGCTGGGCCCTTGCCCAATTTTGTTTTTGACTTAGCTGAGCTTAATCTGAGTTGCCAGAGTTTGAACCCAACGGATGATGGAGGGAGTAAAGAACGCCACAAATGCGATAATAACAATCGCAATGAAGCGGCTCTTGTACTGTGCCGTTTCTTTAGGGTCACTTGCCATCAGACCACGAATCATCGTGTAAACGCCTGCAGCAATAGCGACGGTCAGAACCAAGCCCTGAAAGCCAGTCATGACTGCCTCTGCAATCTTACCAGCCTCACCGAACAGCGTTGAAATACCCTGAGCTGCAAAAGCCGGATTTGCGCTGACGAGAGCCGCAGCGCAAACAGCAAGACTTGCAATAGCGATAAACGCCACAACATTCGCGATAAACGCCACAACATTCTTGGTATCGTTCTTACGAACAGCCAAACTATTCATTGGTATATTCCTCCTTTCGTCAAAAATCATCACATTCTGCTGACCCTTTGCCACAACATACACGTTATATGCCGCGTTGCCTATTACACACCACATAGAGGTGTCAGCTTGTGTAACTAAGGAAATCACATAATATTTCCTTATATTTAGGATACTTTATTTTTGGATAATTTCAATACGGATTTCTTTAAGCAAAATGCATTTGTTCTTTACACAAAACGAATTTTTCATGCGCTCTCCCCTCCCCTGCCGAAAATAAAAAAGTGGGCAGCCACAGCTATTGCTGCAGCCACCCACTTTTCAAACACATTCCTTACAGATTCGCGCCGGGAGCATCGACCGACGTTCTTCGGTCTTAGTCCGAACTGCTAAATCCAGTGCTTTCTTGTCACCCACAAAGATAAACTCTTTTTTTGCACGAGTAACGCCGGTATAAAACAACTGGCGCTGCAGCATTGCTTTCTGAGTCATACTTGCGGGCATGATACAGCAGGGAAATTCGGAACCCTGCGTTTTATGAACCGTAATGCAGTAACCAAGTTCCACATTCTGCATATCCTTGACATCGTACTCGACTTGTTTGTCATCGAATGTGATTTTGAACGTGTAAACACCATCATCATCAATGATTTCGTCGATAGTGCCAAGGTCGCCATTCATGATTTCGGGCGTATTCTTAATTTGGACTACGCGGTCGCCCTTTCTGAATACGCGGCTTACATCCACGCCGTTCTTGGACTTGGTGGATTTGGCTCGCCATTCCGGTTTTCCTTTCTTAGCTTCATTTACGATATCCTGAATTTTCTTATTCATAATATCCGTACACAGAGGAGAACTGTTGCTGCTCTTGTAGTAATGAGTAGGGCTAAGGACGATACATCCATCGCGGCCATACTTTTTTACTCCCTCCTGATACTTCTGAATAATGATATTCGAGATATCTTCCGTTTCCTTTTCGCTATCGGGATTATGGCAATCGATAAACTGAAATGTTTCATCAGTCGGAAGATTGGACATCCCATTATTGATAGCGTATGCTGCATCCGCAATAGTGGAATTGGAGCCCTGACGGTAGTTTCTATCCAGAACCGTATACTTGATTTGATTGCATTTAATCAAATCGAAGAGTACATTGCCGGGCGTTACCGAAGGGAGCTGGTCCACATCGCCGAGCAGGATGATTTTCTTGTTGGGTTCATTTTCGATTGCGTTCATAACGAAATCAAAAAGGTGGATACCGACCATAGACATTTCATCGATAGCAATCAGATTTTCGCTGATTTTGCAATCGTCCTGAGCGGTAAAA
>ULNB01035451.1_pt1 | contig 23814 bp, 23 predicted proteins | sample 1951811 | NCBI WGS metagenome assembly ULNB01 (sample SAMEA4835566, study PRJEB28245) | human gut metagenome | biome: gut microbiome; material: fecal sample | place: Denmark | collected 2008
TTATTGGACTTGCAGTGCCCCATATTGCCAGATTATTGTTGGGAACGGAAAACCATCGCTTGCTGATGCCTGCGACTCTGTTGGCTGGGGCTGCCATGGCGCTGATCTGCAATTTGGTTTGCTATCTGCCAGGAACATCAGGAGTCATTCCCCTGAATGCGGTCACTCCTTTGTTGGGGGCACCAGTGATCATTTATGTAATAGCTAAAAACAAATAGTATGATCTATACAAAAAGTGGTGATCAGGGAATCACCGGATTAAGGGATGGGCAACGGGTACCCAAGGATGACCCGCGGATTGAGGCCAATGGAGAGATTGATGAACTGAACTCGCTGTTGGGCATGGTCAGAGCTTCTTTCCAGCCCGTGCGCCCTGATGAGGATGGAATACGAAAGATACAGCTCATGCTCATGGATATGATGAGCTGGATTGCGACATTGCCTTCTTCTTGCTCTCCAGACTTCCACCAAGACCTTGACAATCTGACGAAGACCTTAGAACAGCGTATGGACGAGTTGTCAGCGAAGGGGAATTTTCAGTTTGTCGTCCCTGGTGATATCCCAGCCAAGGCGATCTTGCATGTGGCACGAAGTAGAACCCGAACGGTGGAAAGACGGCTATGGTCGCTGAACCGTACCTATCCGATCAATCCAGGGATATTAAGGTTCTTCAATCGCTTATCCGATTATCTTTTTGTGTTGTCGGTTACAGCGTAACGCTGGAAAGGGATTGCTTCCTATGATGCTGTATGAAAGAAAAAAAGAGGATGATCAGATTGATCGCCCTCTTTCGCAAAGCTATGTTTAGCCAACACCTTAGTTGGCACTTTCGAATTCACGCAAGAAACGAACATCGTTCTCGGAGAACATACGTAGGTCGGCTACGCGATATTTCAGGTTCGTGATGCGTTCTACGCCCATACCAAAGGCATAGCCCGTATAGACAGTACTGTCGATGCCACATGCTTCCAAGACATTCGGGTCAACCATCCCGCATCCTAAGATCTCTACCCATCCGGTATGTTTGCAGAATGCACATCCCTTGCCCCCACAAATATTGCATGAGATATCCATCTCAGCACTGGGCTCTGTGAAGGGGAAGTAACTTGGGCGCAGGCGGATCTTCGTGTCTGGTCCGAACATCTCGCGGGCGAAGGTCAGAAGTACCTGCTTCAAGTCCGTGAATGACACGTTCTTATCGACATACAATCCTTCTACCTGATGGAAAAAGCAATGCGCACGGGCACTGATCGCCTCGTTACGATAGACCCTGCCTGGGCAGAGAATACGCAAAGGAGGCTGGTGGCACTCCATATAATGGCTTTGGTCACCACTCGTATGAGAGCGTAACAAGATATTCTTTGTCACATCATTGGGGTTCTTCTCAATGAAAAACGTATCTTGCATGTCTCGCGCAGGATGGTCAGCCGCGAAATTCAGCATGGTAAACACATGCTTGTCATCGTCTACCTCAGGACCTTCCGCTAAGGAGAATCCCATTCTTTGGAAAATATCGATAATTTGATTCTTGACAATGGTAAGCGGATGGCGAGTTCCTAACTGGATTGGATATGCGGTACGGGTCAAATCGATGTCATCGCTCTCTGCCTGGGCTGTCTCTGCCTGTTCCTTGAGTTCATTGATTTTGGAAATGGCATTTTGCTTCAGTTCATTGATCTTGATGCCCACGGCCTTTTTTTGGTCTGCCGCAACATTGCGGAAATCAGCCATAAGCGCGTTGATCTCACCCTTTTTGCTGAGATATTTCAGCCTTAACCGTTCAACATCCTCTGCATTCTTTGCAGAAAGGTTACTTACCTCTTTGAGAAGTTCGTCTATTTTGTCGAGTATCATATTCTTATCTTTATAGATAAAAAGCTTCAGCACCGCTTGGGGGGTGCCTTGTTAATTTGGATGCAAAGGTAATATTTTTATGGTAAAAAAAGAAATATATCGAAATAAAATTGTACTTTTGCAGGAATTTGAGAGGCATATAAAAAATAGATATGATAAAAGTATGAGAAAGTGTGCTCTTTTATTTATTGTATTCGTCGTTCTCACTACGATTAGCTTTTCTACAGTAGGATGCTCTGACAAGAAGCCTGCTGTGGACACGACCACTATTGACACGATCCAATCTGATTCTACTCCGGCAGACAGCGTGGATAATTTGATAGCAGAGACGCCCATGCCAAAGGCCGCTGACGAGCTCTTTGATGATTTTATCTTCAATTTCGCGGCAAACAAGAAGCTGCAATATAAAAGGATCGTATTTCCCTTGCCGGTTTATAGTAATGGCAAGTTAGTGACGAAAATGGAGAAGAATCAGTGGAAGATAGAACATTTCTTCATGCGGCAGGGGTACTATACGTTGATCCTGGACAATATGGGACAGTTGGACTTGGCTAAGGATACCACTATTGACCATGTGGTCATTGAGAAAATCTTCTTTAAGACAAAGAAGGTGAAACAATTCGTGTTCAATCGCGTGAATGGGCAATGGATGCTCACTTCCCTCAACACCAAGCCGATGTTTTCCAACAACAATGCATCTTTCATGCGGTTCTATTCCCGGTTTGCCGTTGACAGTGCTTTCCAGGTGGCAAGCATGAATGATGAGGTGGAGTTCACCAGTCCTGACCCGGACAACGACAATGAGGACCAGACTGGCATTATCACTCCGGATCAATGGCCAGATTTTAAACCGGAACTGATTCCTCACGGGATTCTATATAATATCATTTATGGGCAGACCTATAAGGAAAGCAACAGGAAGATCCTCCTTTCCCGGGGAATCTCCAATAGCATGGAAGCCCAAATGGTGTTTAAGAAAATTCGGGGGCGTTGGAAACTTGTTAAATTCAATGGATGATGAAAGACCTGAGAAATTATAGTCTACTATCCCATAATACATTTGGCATTGATGTCAAGTGCAATCGGTACTTGGAGTATGCTTCTACGGAGGAAGCTGTGGAGATTGCCCGGATTCTCCAGGCTGACAGCCAGCCCCTGCTCATCTTGGGCGGAGGGAGCAATCTGTTGTTGACCAAGGACTTTCCAGGAATTGTCGTGACGCCAGAGAATCGCAAGGAGATCAATGTGTCCGGTCGGGATAACTCGTCAGAAGCTGTTTATCTGAGGTGCTGGGCAGGCACTACCTTTGATGACGTGGTCGATGATGCGGTTCGCCATGGATATCATGGCATGGAGAACTTGTCTTTGATCCCTGGAGAGGTGGGAGCAAGTGCTGTCCAAAATATAGGTGCTTATGGGGCAGAGGCAAAGGATATCATCGATACTGTAGAGGCCGTGGAGATTGCCACGGGCAGGAAAGTGTCTTTTTCGAATAGCGATTGTGGATATAGCTACCGACAGAGTAAGTTCAAGCATGAATGGAAGGATAAGTATTTGGTTACGGCAGTTACCTATCGATTGTCCAAGGTCTTTACCCCAAGATTAGATTATGGAAATATCCGTGCCAAGTTATCGGAGATGGGGATTAGCCAGCCTACGGCATCAGAATTGCGCAGTGTTATTATTGATATCCGGAATGCCAAGCTACCTGACCCAAAAGTCCAAGGAAATGCTGGCAGCTTCTTTATGAACCCCATTGTCTCTACAGAGAAATATAGGCAATTGGCTGCCCAATACCCGGCAATGCCTCATTATACGATAGATTCGGAACATGAGAAGATTCCCGCAGGTTGGATGATTGACCAATGTGGATGGAAGGGAAAGACCTTGGGGCGTGCAGGTGTCCATGACAAGCAGGCTTTGGTCTTAGTGAATAGAGGAGGAGCTACTGGAGAAGAGGTAGTGGCCTTGATGCACGCCATCCAGCATGATGTTCGCCAAAGGTTTGGCATAGAGATCCATCCGGAGGTGAACGTATATGAATAGACGGAAGGCTTAAGGCATGAAGATCACCCTTTTAGGTACAGGAACATCCAGTGGCGTACCGGTGTTGGGATGTAATTGCGAAGTCTGTCGGAGTATGGATCCTCGTGATCATCGCTTACGCTGTGCCGCCCTCTTAGAGACGACAACTACGCGCATCCTGATCGATTGTGGTCCGGACATCCGGCAACAGTTATTGCCTCTTGCGTTCAGGAAGATAGATGCAGTCCTTCTCACGCATAGCCATTATGACCATGTGGCTGGTATCGATGACTTGCGCCCGTATTGCAAATTCGGTGATATCCATATCTATGGCAATGTGGACACGGTGAGCAGCCTGAAGCGGATGATGCCTTATTGCTTTACGGAGAAACTATATCCAGGCGTGCCTTTGCTGAAATTACATACTGTCGTTCCCCATCAAAGGATGAAGATTGGAGATGTGGATGTCCTTCCCGTGCAGGTCATGCATGACTGGTTGCCCATTTTAGGCTATCGCTTTGGGAAGCTTGCTTATATCACAGACATGAAGACGATCGATCCCGCCGAGATGAAGTATCTCAAGGGCGTTGAGGTATTGGTTGTCAATGCGCTTCGTTTTGAGAAGCCGCACCATAGCCATCAATTGGTGGATGATGCCATCGCATTCTCTCGTCGTATAGGAGCCCGGCAGACTTACTTGATCCATGTAACCCATCATATTGGCTTGCATGACGATGCCAACCGCCGTTTGCCAGAGGGCTTCCATTTCGCCTATGACGGCGAGGTGATCCAAATAGAACCTTAGGCTGGGCTTTCACGAGTATCCTTTAGACATAAAAAAAGGAGTACCGCCGTACTCCAACCTTGTTAACCTTAAATCTAATACTATGAAAAACACACTGCAAAGATACGAAATATCTTTGTATTTGCAATGGTTTCAATCAAATATATAATAGATAATAATATTTTTTAACTAAAAAGGCTGTCGTATAGCGGGGATAAAGGGCGTTTTATCGCTTCTTCTTTCCAAAGAAGGAAAGAGAGCTGTTCTTGCCGGAGAATTTCCGGTAGAGCTTCCAACCTAAAATCAGGCCGTCCAAGATGCCTGCACCGGTGTTTACCAACCCGCTAATCCTTTTAGAGGGTGTTGCGGCATCTAACATGTCGGGCTTATGAAACAAGTCACCCCACAATTTCTTGATTTGCTCATCATCCTTTTGGATGTCGTTCCTGAGCTTCTCTTTCCTCATGCGAATCTCTTCTAAGGACTTATACTGCTGGTGGGATAAGATATCGTTATTCTCGTTCATTGCCATTGCTTATTTCTCCATTAAAAGACTCGCTAAGAACTTTACCAAGGGACGCTCAATCCATTTCTTCCGAAACGTGACAAACAAAACCAGGACGATCAGGTAAAAGGCGGCAACGATGCTAAAGGCAACCGCTGGGCCTACTACCGGTTCCAAGGCGTAAGCAGCAGCAAACGACAGATAGATCAGGACGAAGATCAACAACAGTGACAAGATCAGCGTCATGACCGCAACCGTCAGCAGGCGTACTACCTTTTCTATTACATCGAGCTTCACGTATTCCGTCTGAAGCCCGATGTAATGCTTGATGACCTCGGCAAGCTGGCCGATGGTTTCCACGTTCTTATCGTTTGAGAACATTTACCTGCCTTATTCTGCTGCATCGGTAGCAGCATCCTTGATATCATCTACCAAGTCATCCACTTCCTTGCGGCTCAGTTTGATATTATGCTTGTCGCAAAAATTATCTACTGCGTCTGAAATCTTCGTACGCGTGTCTGAGCCCTTCTCTGGGGCCATCAACAAGCCTAATGCAGCACCGGCAATCGCACCCCCGAGGAATGCTCCAATATAACCTAATGTCTTCATAATTCTATTATTATTGGTTCAACATATTGTTCTAAACACTTTCGCAAATGTAGTAAAACTTTCTCTATTCGCCATCATGACGGAAGCCATTTTTTGTTAAAATCATTGTATTTCGTTGATTTAACAAACTTTATGCGGACATTTGGACAGTTTTTATCAGATATTTTGTAATTTCGCGAATTAAATAAAACATAAGTTTAATCTCAATATCATTTAGAGTCATGAAGAAATATATGGTTTTGTGCGCAGGTTTGTGTGCAGCTTTAGCGTTGTCAAGTTGTGGTGCCAGCAAGGAAAGTGCCTATCGTAAGGCCTATGAAAAGGCTCAGGCACAGGAACAGACTGAGACTGCACAGACAGAAGCTCCAGTGGTAACTCCTCTTACGGAAAAGCCTGTCACCGAGACTAAGGTAACAGATAATTATGACAATGTGACTACTCGTACGGAGGATGTCACCCTGGTCAGTGGTTCTGGGTTGAAGAGCTACAGCGTGGTGGTTGGCTCTTTCTCTCTGAAAGCCAATGCAGAGGGATTGCAGAGCACCTTGAAGAGTGCTGGATATGATGCGCAGATTGCCTACAACTCTGCACGTAACATGTATCGTGTTGTCGCATCCACCTTCGATAGCAAGGGCTCGGCTGTTCAGTCACGTGACCAGTTCCGGAGCAAATACCCTGATGCTTGGTTGCTCTTCAAGAAATAACCCGCCGTTTACGTGGCACGTATCCTTTCGATAGATTACGGTAAGAAGCGTACGGGGTTAGCAGTCACTGATCCCCTGCAAATTATTGCAGGGGGATTGGCGACCGTTGCTACGTCGGAACTTTTCGACTATCTCCAGGCATATATCCGCCGTGAGGAAGTGGAACGGATCATTATCGGCGAACCCATGCAGCCGAATGGACAGCCCAGTGAGAATTTAGCTCGCGTGCGGCAGTTCGTTGCTCGTTGGCGGAAAGCAGTGCCGGAGATTCCCATTGAGTATTATGACGAGAGGTTTACTTCCGTCATTGCCCACCGGACGATGATTGACGGTGGGTTAAGGAAGAAGGCAAGGCAGAACAAAGCCTTGGTGGATGAGATCAGTGCTACCATTATCTTGCAGGATTATATGCAGTCTGTGCGTAGAAAGTAGATTCTGCATTACAATAACAAAATAAGATTTTCAAGTGATATTACCTATTTATGTATATGGTCAGCCTGTGTTGAGGAAGCAGGCAGAGGACATACCTCAGGATTACCCAGGTTTGAAGGAGTTGATTGCCAACATGTTCGAGACCCTTACTGCCTCGGATGGGGTAGGGTTGGCTGCTCCGCAAATAGGAAAAGCCATCCGTGTAGTGGTGATCGACCTTGACGTGCTGTCTGAGGACCTACCAGAATACAAGGATTTCCGCAAGGCGTATATCAATGCGCATATCATCGAGTATGATGAGGAGTCCAAGAAAGAGAGCATGGAGGAGGGGTGCTTGTCGATCCCAGGCATTCATGAGAATGTGACGCGTCCGACTCGTATCCATGTGCAGTACATGGATGAGAACTTCCAACCGCATGACGAATGGGTAGAAGGATATCTCGCCCGGGTCATGCAGCATGAGTTCGATCATTTGGAAGGGGTGATGTTCGTGGATAAGTTGTCTCCTCTTCGCAAGCAGTTGGTCAAGAACAAGTTGCGTTCCTTGCTGCAAGGGAAGTACCGTTGCAGTTATCGCACAAAGCCTGCGCGCAGGTAATGTAGGGGGGAGGGCGATCGGTCCCGCCCTGTTTCCTGCGGATGGATCATTGATTGTTTTTAGAATGAGAAAGTACCTTGTTATTTTCATGATGACCCTTTTGTCGGTCGTGGCGAAGGCGCAGTTTAATGTTGACCGGCTGATGATCAGTGGAGAGATCGCGCTCCACTATGAAGATTATGTGCTTTCCATCCAATACTTCAATCGAGTGATCTCCTTGAAGCCATTCCTCTATCAGCCTTGGCAATACCGGGGCGTGGCGAAATTCTATTTGGATGACTACGTGGGTGCAGAGGCTGATGCGACGGAAGCCATCCGACTCAATCCTTATATTGACGATATCTTTGACCTGCGCGCGATCTGCAGGATCAAGCAAAAGAATTATGCGGGCGCGATCGAGGACTATAATAAGGCCATTGCCTTGAAGCCCATGGCGCAGAACTATTGGTTCAACCGTGCCATCTGCCGGATGAACAACAAGGAATACAAGACTGCCCATGCGGAGATTGACACGATCAACCGGAAATGGGCGAACTTCGCGCAAGCCTATGCCTTGAATGCGGAAGTGTATCTCCAGGAAAAAGACACGTTGAAAGCAGCCAAGTGCTTGGATAAGAGCTTGGAACTGGACCCCTATGATGCAGATGCGTGGACCACCCGGGCTTATATGAGCCTTGCCCGCCATCAGTGGAAAGACGCGGATAAGTTCCTGAGCAAGGCCCTTCACCTGAAACCGAAGAATGTCAATAACTATGTCAACCGTGCCTTAGCGCGTATTAATCTTAATAACTTGCGTGGGGCGATGTCCGATTACGATACTGCATTGGACTTGGACCCGAACAATTTCTTGGCTCATTATAACCGAGGGCTTATGCGCGTGCAGTTGGGAGACGACAACCGTGCCATCACTGACTTCGACTATGTCATCAAGATGGAGCCACAGAATGTCATGGCCATCTTTAACCGGGGTATCCTCCGTGAGAAAACGGGCGACTTGAGAGGGGCCATTGCCGACTACAGCAGGGTGATCAGTCAGTTCCCCAACTTCTGGACGGGACTTTCCTACCGTGCCCGGTGCTATCGTCGGTTAGGTATGACAGCCAAGGCTGAGATGGATGAGTTCCGTATCTTCAAGGCTCAGATGGACAAACACTTGGGTATCCAACCGCGTTGGAGCAAGAATAAGATCAAGCAGATGCGAAAGCGCAGCGAGGTCAACCCGGAGAAGTATAACCAAATCGTCGTTGAGGATGAGGACAAGCAGCATGTAGAGCACGAATACAAGAGTGAGTACCGTGGACGCGTGCAGGATCGTAGCGTTGAAGTGGAGTTCCTGCCGATGTACTTGGTATCGTATTTCAAATACAGCAATGGGGTGAAGTCGTATCAAGCCTATAATAAAGAGGTGGAAGACTTCAACCGTACCGAAAGTCCACGCCATCGCCTGAACGTCACTTGCAATCCCCCCCAGTTGAATGAGAGTCAGTCGAAGACGTTCTTTAACCTCATCGACTCCCTGACGGCTACGATCCAGGCCAGCAAGTCGATCGCTTCTACCCGTAGCAAACTGTTGGAGCGCGCAGTTGCCTACAGTTGTGTCCAGAACTATGACGCGGCAATCGCCGACTTAGGCGTCTATATCCAGACCGATAGCGCTTCTGCGCTTGCTTATTGGCAGCGTGCTGTCTGCCAAGCCATGATGGTGGAATTCAATGTCGCACATGGCGAAGCCAATAAGTTGCAGGCTGCCAGTGCCATGCTCGACTTCGGCAAAGCCATCCAGTTGAGTCCTAAGAATGCTTATCTCTACTTCGACAGAGGGAACCTCCACGCGAAGCAAAAGGAATACGCTGAGGCCATTGATGATTATACCAAGGCCCTGGAATTGGATCCTAACCTTGCCGAAGCACTGTACAATCGAGGACTCGCCTATATCAATATCCATGACAAGGCGAAAGGCATCCAGGACCTGAGCAAGGCTGGTGAGCAAGGGCTATATGACGCATACAGCGTGATCAAACGGTACAGTAGCGACAAGTAAAGGAGACTTTCCTGAGAAGTTGAATGACATGCTATAAAAAAGAGCCAGCCCTGTGATGGATTGGCTCTTTCTGTTGGATATATCCTTTATTTCTTTCCAAAGGTCTCATCGAGGAACGTATAGAAGGCAGGATCCTCCCCAACGATCGTCTTGACGATCTTTCCGTCAGGACCTAACAGGATCTTCGTTGGGAAACCCTGGATGCCATAGTCCTTGAGAATCGTACTGTTCTGGGGATTATACACATGCAACCATGGCATTTGGTACTTCTCCAAGGCAGCTTTCCATTTCTCCTGGGTATCGCGGCAGTCGATGCTGAGGATCTCATACTTCCCCTTATATTTCTCATAATAAGCCTTCATCTGAGGAATGCCACGGATACACCATATACACCAGCTTCCCCAGAAGTCGAGCAACACGTATTTCCCGCGCAGGTTAGACAGCTTCAAGGGCTTTCCATGATTGTCGTTCAGTGTGAAATCAGGAGCCAGAACGCCACTTGCCTGCTTCTTTGCAGCCTCGGCCTCACGTTCCTGTTCTGCTTTCAAGTAGTTAATAGGATCGTCAATGATCTGTTTCATCCTGCCATTCTTCACCTGGTCAGAGAGCAGTGCCTTTGCCTCTTCCATCTTTTCCAATGATCCGAACTCATCGATGAGGGTGGCACCTGCCTCATTGCCTGGGTTCGCCTTGATAAAAGCGAAATAGGCATCTTCTGCATGCTGCTTTGCGGCAGGCGATTTTGCCCTGTAGATCTTGATCAGGGAATCCCGTTTCCCGCCTGCTTTCATGCTCGCATTGAGGGAATTGACCAATTCATCCAAGGGCTTCCTGGCTTCTTTTCTCATCAAGTCCATCTCATGGTATTCCTGATAGAACTTGGATCCAGTGATATCGTAGCTCGTAGAGTCACCCGTGATGACCGCTGTTTCGTTAGGTACCGCTACGAACTGGCATATCGGATAGTTGACGCGCTTGTTTCCTTCCGATGTTTTCGACACGGTCAAGAGAATGTTCTTAGGCTCCGTGACTTCAATGTAAAAGTCAAACTTGCCGTTCGGAATGGGCATTGATATCTTATCCTCACGACCCATTACCACGGTCACGGAATCCTTGAAACCTTTGAGTTCTCCTTTGATACGGAGCTTCTGGCTGTTGTCCGCACTTGCTGACAGGGCTGTCAAGAGCAAGGCGAAACCCAATAATACTTTTTTCTTCATCTTTTTATTTATCGTTTAATGAGTATCTTAGAATCTCTTATGAGCCGTAAAGTTACTATTTTTTTATGAACCGGCAAATATTTCCTTCATTTTTATGATGCCATCCTGCTTTTCAGAAGATATCCGACCGCCTGGGTGGATAGGCGTTGGATACTTTCCCATTTGTCGTCCCCAGCCATTCCCCTTGCCGTCTATGATCCTTAAAATGTGTAAAGGAAGTGTTTAAAAGTGTTGTGTACGAGCACAAGTACTTGATTCAGGTCAAGAAAAAACACTAAAAGCGCGTTTTTCGACACTTCATCCATTGCAGATCGCAGAATCCTTCGTACCTTTGCAGTGCAAAAAGGTTAATAGATTTTAGGTTAGTAAAGTTTGATAGATTTAGGTTTTTAGTTATTAGGTTTTAAAGATTGTGATTCAGATTAGGTGTTTAGTTTAGGTTTAAGGATTGTAATTCAGTAAGGATAACAAAAGATGTGCAAGGTGTTGCACTTCCTTTAGAAAAAAGTAATCACAAGATATGGAACTGCAGGAGAGTGATCCCCTGCAGTTTTTTTGTTTCTATAGTCACACATTTCCTGTTCATTCTTTCGTTGTTATTGTATGTTTTCTCCAAAATCTTGCAAGAATAGGGAATATTTCATAATTTTGTAGTCTCATTGAATACTGGAAATATGTCGAGAATTATGAAGGCTGTCATGGCCTTACTCATTTTGCCGATGTCCCTCTATGCCGGGGAATCCAATGCCCAGCAGGCTCGCAAGCTGTTTAATAGAGTCTATAACATGGTGTTTGCTTCGAAAGGATGCACGCTGCATTATGATGTCAATATCATAGGCATCTACAAGACGAAAGGTACCATCTCTTATAAGGGCAAGAAGAATCGGTATGCCGAGGACCGTTACCTGTCATGGAATGACGGGGTGACGGCTTATATGGTAGACAAGAAGAAAAAGACAGTGAATGTTTACCGCGCGGATGATGATAACAAGGACGAGTATCTTGCCAAGTTCAAGTACGACTTGAATAATTTCGAATACAGTTGGAAGAATGGAAAGGATGGGATCCAGCTTATCCTGAAGCCCAAGACTAGCCATTTTGTAGGGATTCGGCAGGTCATCGGCGTTCTTGACAGCAAGACCCATTACCCGAAGTACCTTCGCATCAAGGTGGCTTTCTTCTGGACAACGGTCAAGATCTCTCACTTCTCTACGGATGAGTTGGATGACAAGGTCTTCGTCTTTCCGAGACAGCAGTTTTCCTCCTATCGCTTTACAGATCATCGGAAGGAATGACTTGCGCTTGGAGAGTGGAAAATAGGCGTATGTGTCAACAAACGACTAAATGTGTAAAATTAAGTAATAATTCATTAATATCTTGCTAAGATTCTTCAATTCCTTTTAAAAAAGCCGGACTTTTGATCGTCGACTTTGGATTTTTGGGAAGAAAAACGTATCTTTGTAAACGAAAAGGTTTCGTAGTGCTTATGAATTATTAGCATGTAAATAGTTCGCAAATAAAGAATAGAGTTAGGTTTTAATTTTGGTAAAATTAATATTTTGATAGGTTTAGTTTGATAGGTTTTTGTTAGAAACAAAGTTAAATGTATTCTAAGGCGTTAGAAAAAGGTAAGTTATTACATTTATGGAAAGATGGTCTTCGTGAGAGGACCGTCTTTTTTTTGTCCTTGATCGTAGCCCTTGAAAAAAGACCGCGAAAACCTCTCCACGATGGATGCCATTGAGGGTGAAACCCTCCCAAATTTCAAGAGGTTATCTCCTGCCTTATGAAAGATGATCTCCTGCCTTGTGAAAAGTCATCTAATGCAGTGCGAAAGGTCATCTGTCCCAAGCCAAAAGATAACCTTTTGCAAGGCCTTAATATTCGTTTCCAGTGGTGATGCTGGGACCATCGATGATCTCCGGGTCAGGAGTCCCGTTGCGGATATCGCTGTATGCCTTTTGGATATCGCTCATGGAGATGTTGATGTCCTTGTTGACCGGGCGATCTTTGTCGAGCAGGCAGTGTGAGAACAGCCACTCGTATGTCTTTTTCATGTAAAAGATGCGGGGCGGCGTGCCATGGTTGCCGCCTTGGAGCCAGGTGTATCTGAGTCGGGTATCATTGCCGGAATTCTGCAGTTGTTGCACGACCGACCTCGACCTTGCGATCGGCACGGCACGGTCGGCTGTGCCATGGATGATCCAAAACGGCAGTTTCCCTAATCCGCTGACATCCTTCAAGGAGGTTCCCCCGCACATGGCAATGCCTCCGGCAATCCTGTCAGGGTACGTTCCGCATACGTCCATGGTACCATAGCCGCCCAAGCTCATGCCAATGACATACACACGAGTGGTGTCGCAGGCATAGTTGGCTTTCACCCAGTCGAGAACATCCATGATCTTCTTGGGGTTCCATGCTCCCCCAGGATTTTGTGGGACGATTGTCAGGGCATCGATCTCGCGCCCCCTGACGATGGCATCCAAAGGCCCATAGCGCCGTACGCGGTTGAGGTTGTTGCCACACAAGCTGGCACCGTGCAGGAAGATGATGACCGGGGTCCGCTCCAAGGAGTAGAAATAGTCGGTGGGCGTGTAGATCCAGAAGTTGTATCCCCCCTTGATCGCCCCTTTGACAGGGCGTAGAAAATCATAAGCAGCTGTTGGCAAGGCGATAGTCAGCAAAAGCAAAACCCATAAGTATTTCTTCATTCGTGATTGCATTTGATCCTTACAAAGATAAATAAATAATAAGAAAAGCTATGTTTTACGGAAATCTTTTCTGTTTTTTTTGCGGTTATTAAAATAATGTATACCTTTGCAACTCGATGAATATACATCAAAGAATCAATTAAATCAGTTGTTATGATTAAAATCACATTTCCAGATGGGTCTGTTCGTGAGTATGAACAGGGCGTGACTGGGTTACAAATTGCCGAGAGTATTTCACCTGCTCTCGCCCGTGACGTTGTATCTTGCGGTGTTAATGGTGAAACAATAGAATTGAACCGTCCTATCAATGAGGATGCAACGATCGAGCTGTATAAGTTTGAGGACGAGGAGGGAAAGCACACTTTCTGGCACACTTCAGCCCATTTGCTGGCCGAGGCCCTGCAGGAATTGTATCCCGGAATCCAGTTCGGGTTTGGTCCTGCCATTGAAAACGGCTTCTTCTATGATGTCATGCCGAAGGAAGGCGATGTCATCTCAGAGAATGATTTCCCGAAGATTGAGGAGAAGATGCGCGAGCTCGCGAAGAAGAACGAACCGGTTGTCCGTCATGAGGTCTCCAAGGCTGATGCCTTAAAGGAGTTCAAGGCCGATGGCCAGGAATACAAGTGCGAGCATATCGAGCAAGATTTGGAAGACGGTACCATCACGACATATACACAAGGTAACTTTACCGATTTGTGCCGTGGCCCGCATTTGGTGTCCACAGGTGCCATCAAGGCGATTAAGATTACTTCCGTAGCTGGTGCTTTCTGGCGCGGGGATGCAAAGCGCGACCAGATGACCCGTATCTATGGCATTACCTTCCCGAAGAAGAAAATGCTGGATGAGTACCTGGTCATGCTGGAAGAGGCAAAGAAGCGCGACCATCGTAAGATCGGAAAAGAGATGGAACTCTTCATGTTCTCCGACCGTGTGGGCAAGGGATTGCCAATCTGGTTGCCGAAGGGTACGGCTCTTCGTCTCCGCCTACAGGAGTTGCTCCGTGCCATCCTCCGTCCTTACAACTATCAGGAGGTGATCACCCCGGGTATCGGAAGCAAGAACCTGTATGTGACCTCCGGGCATTACGCCCACTATGGCAAGGACGCTTTCCAACCTATCCACACGCCGGAAGAGGACGAGGAATATATGTTGAAGCCGATGAACTGCCCTCACCACTGTGAGGTATATGCCCGCAAGCCGCGTTCTTACAAAGACCTGCCACTGCGCATCGCTGAGTTCGGCACAGTCTTCCGTTATGAGAAGAGCGGTGAGCTGCACGGACTGACCCGTGTCCGTACCTTCACCCAGGACGACGCCCATATTTTCGTGCGCCCAGACCAGGTCAAGGCAGAGTTCGAGACCGTGATCGACATCGTCCTGAAAGTGTTCGGCGTGTTTGGCTTTGATGACTATGAGGCTCAGATCTCGCTGCGTGACCCGAAGGACAAAGAGAAGTATATCGGTTCAGATGAGATCTGGGACGAGAGCGAGAATGCCATCCGCGAGGCATGTAAGGAAAAGGGACTGAAAGCCCGTGAGGAGATCGGCGAGGCCGCTTTCTATGGTCCTAAGCTCGATTTCATGGTGAAGGATGCTATCGGACGTAAGTGGCAGTTGGGTACCATTCAGGTAGACTATAACCTGCCGATGCGGTTTAAGTTGGAGTATACGGCAGAGGATAACTCAAAGAAAACTCCAGTGATGATCCATCGTGCTCCGTTTGGTTCGTTGGAGCGTTTCACCGCAGTCCTGATTGAGCATACCGCAGGTCATTTCCCATTGTGGTTGGCTCCCGACCAGGTGGCTATCCTGCCGATCTCGGAGAAGTTTAACGACTATGCCAAGAAGGTGAGCGATTACTTCAAGAGCGTTGGGGTGCGTGGTTATATTGACGACCGGAATGAGAAGATCGGCCGTAAGATTCGCGACAATGAGTTGAAACGCGTTCCTTATATGGTTGTCGTTGGCGAGAAGGAAGCAGCTGAAGGCAATGTCGCCATGCGTAAGCAAGGTGGCGGAGAGCAGGCTACGCTGAAGATGGAGGAGTTTGCCGACCGCATCAACAAGGAATGCAAGGAGATGCTGAAAGGCATCATGTAATCCGATTTCTTTGGAAAGAGAGGATCGGGGAAGGAAGGTCCTTTCCCATATCCTTTCCGATCATCCATAAAAAAGGCCCGGGCTTCACAGTCCAGGCCTTTCCTTTGCTATAATAATTCTTACACAAATGCTATAAAATGAAAGTCCTCTGACTTTTCAGGCGCAATAATTGCATTCTTGATTAGAATTTTAATCCAAGTTATAGAACACAGAAAGAGTGCATGTTGTCTCAACACTTGTTCTCCGATGTACCTAACACTACTATTTGAGTTACATTGACAAAGATACCATCTTTCTGTGAGAACACGCTGTTCGCTATTTCCTTGAAAGCGTTACAATTTGAGTTCAATTCCGCTAAAGGTCTAAATCGAAGAAAAAATGACCACTTTCTTTGGTACAATGTATTGATTTTTTATCTATCTTTGTAGCGTCGGAAATCAATAATTATTTTAAACGCTGAGCTATGAATAAAGAGAAAATTGGCACAAATGCTGGACGTATCTGGAGATATCTGGAGTCGTCGCCGAACGGGGCATGCTCCTTCCAACAAGTACAGGATAGCCTGGAATTGTCAGACTGGGACTTCACCCTTTCCTTGGGTTGGCTTGCGAGAGAGAATAAGATCGTGATAGACGAGGCTAAAAGTCATGTCATGGTTCCGCTTTGTCCTTTCTTTTAAAGACCACTGTTGATCCCTTTTTCCTTGGGAAGAAGATACTGAACTGAATGGGCCCGGATTTCTTTCATGAAGTCCGGGCCCATGCTTTGCAGCAAAAGATAGCTTTACTGATAGCGAACGGTCGCCTTGAGAGGCAGGTCGGCTGACGAACCGCCAACTAAGATGTCAAAGGCTCCGGGTGCAACCGTGAACTGATGTCGGTTGACATCATAGTACTGGAATGCCTCGCGGGTGAGGGGAATGTCTACGTGCTGTGTAGCCCCACGCTTGATGAAGACCTTGCGGTATTCTTTCAGCTCTTTCTGAGGACGAGGGACAGGACTGTCCTGCTCATGTACATAGACCTGGGCCACCTCTGAAGCGTCTCTCTTTCCGGTATTTTTGATGTCAAAGCTGACCACCATGTTGCCCTTTCCGTCTTGTTGGACCTTGATGTTGCTGTAAGCAAAGGTCGTATAACTGAGTCCGAACCCAAACGGGAACAAAGGCTTGGTGGCGTTCCTGTCATATCCTCTGTATCCTGTGAAGATGCCTTCCGTATAGAGCACACGCTTCTTAGTCGTCTCATTTTCGTAATAGCTGCCATGGTCAGGATTGTCTTCCCAGCGCGCTTCTATGCTGATAGGTAACTTTCCAGAGGGCGCGATCTTCCCGGTGAGGATGTCAGCCAATGCCGTTCCTCCTTCCTGACCGGGATACCATGCCATGACCACAGCCTTGACCTTGTCGATCCAAGATTGCATTTCCACGCCGCCACCACTATTGATGACCACCGCAACATGGTCGTTGACAGCTGCGGCAGCATCGATCAGGGTGGTCTGCACTTCGTCTAAGCAGAACGGGCGGTCGTGACCTTCTCCTTCCGTGTTGGCATCGAATCCCGCAGCGACGATGACATTGTCGAACTTTTTCAGCAGTCCTTCTAATTGATGGGTGTTGCAGGACGCTATCTTGAGTCCCACTTCCGCGCTCCCTCCTTCTTCGTAGTATTGGAAGTCGATCTGATAGGACTTTCCTTTCTCAAATGTATAGGCAACCGTTGTGGTGAGCGTCTCATGCTGGTACCATTTGTCCAAGAGCTTCTTTCCATTGATGCTTAGTCGGAATCCATCGTCCCCGCGTGCGGTGATAAGCACTTTCATGTCGTGATCGGGCGTATAGGTCGCTTTCCAACGGGCAGAAAACCTGTCTTTGTTGATGCCCTCTGCCGGTGCGTTCTCACCCCAGTCGTGGTTGATCTCCTTCTCTTCGCGTGCCAGCACCGGTGTTCCTTCCATCTGCTTGTTGTTAAAGTATTCCGCTTGGAAGGGGATGGAGAGGTTGTCGAGCCACTGTCCTTCTTCGATCAACTTTGCCTTTGAGGTGGCAGCATGCAAGCCTTGCCAGAGCGTGACCGCACGGAAAGGAGTCACCTGTCCACTGCCCCCTCCTTTGACCAGCCTGTTCGCATTAGGTCCGATCACGGCTATGGATCCTTTCAACGGCAGCATCTGTCCTTGGTTTTTCAGCAGGACGATTCCCTCGCGTGCCATGTCCAAGGCCGTTTGCCGAGACTCCTTTAGGTCCTGGTCCTTGGGATGGGTAACCGGAAGGGGCTTGTCAAGGAGGTGGAAAGCCATCAGCGTTTGCAGGATGTGCTGGACGTGTTCGTCAATGACGGATTCTGGGAGGACGCCAGACCGCACAAGGGGAATCAAAGTCTTTTGGTTCATGAAATCGCCATGCGGCATTTCCAGGTCAAGACCGTTCATCGCACTGTTGAACCCTGTATAGGTGGATCCCCAGTCACTCATCACAATACCCTTGAATCCCCATTCATTGCGTAGCTTGGTCTTTAATAGCCAAGGGTTTTCTGCAGCGTGGATGCCATTCACCAAGTTGTAGCTGTTCATCACTGCACCTACTCCAGCTTTCTCCACAGCCTTTCTGAAGGTAGGAAAGTAAATCTCTTCCATGGTCCGCTCATCTGCATCCGAACTGACTTGATGCCGGTCCCATTCCTCATTGTTTAGTGCAAAGTGCTTGATCGTGGCAATCGTTCCTTTTTCCTGGACGCCAAGGATATACTGTACGGCAGTCTCACTGGCTAGATAGGGATCCTCACCGAAGTACTCAAAGTTCCGTCCATTCATGGGCGCACGGTAGATGTTCACCCCGGGACCTAATAGAAACCCGATGCCATAAGCATGGAAATCCTCTCCCAAACAGTTGCCCAAGCGGTGGACAAGGTCCCTGTTCCAGGAGGCAGCAGAAAGTATACCACAGGGATATAAGGTACTTTTCACGTTGTTCCTCATCCCTTGCGGACCATCTGCCATCTTCACCTGAGGGATTCCCAAACGAGGAATCGCACGGATCGAGAATCCGTCTTTGTCGCCTCCAAGATAGTCAATCTTTTCTTCGAGGGTCATCTTCCTGCAAAGTTTTTTCGCCTTTTGCTCCATGGCTGGGGTGATCACGACTTGCGCCCCGGCTTCTGCCATGGAGAAGAATAGTAGCATGCCCATGGCAGCTACCTTCATCACGTTATGTCTTTTCATCATATCATTATGTTAGTATGTCTGATTTTATTTGCGATTACCATAGATAGCGTCCTTTCATGGGAGACCGGTAGGATCTCCGACACAAAATTATAAAAAATTGAGATAGGTTGTATGGGAAAACCGAAAAAGTAACCAAAAATCCTTGCACGTGTCCTTGATGGAGGGATCATGGAGGATGTGGTTGCCAGACTTGAAAGCAAAATCTTGGGCATTTATTTTGTATTTCGTTCCATTTGTCGTATCTTTGTGATCTGATTCCTAAGAATGTGTTAATCTTTCAATGAGCAAATATAAAGTCAAAAAGGTCGAAACAGGACAAGAGATGACGCAGTTCATCCGCTTCTCGGAACAGTTGTATGCGCATTGTCCCTATTATGTTCCCGATATGGAGTCGGAGATCAGGGAGTATTTTGATCCCAAGTCGAACCCTGGCTTGGATTTTTCTTCCATTCAGCCCTTTATTTGTGTCAACGAGAACGGGGAGGTAGTCGGGCGTATCGCCGGGATCATCAATCCCGTTGCCAACCAGACGTGGCAGGTAAAGAACGTGCGCTTTGGATACATTGATTTTATTGATGACATCGAAGTGTCAGGTGCTTTGTTGGATGCCGTGGCAGAATGGGGCAGGGCACAGGGCATGACACGCATACAAGGTCCATTGGGTATTTCTGATTTTGACAAGGAGGGCATGTTGGTAGAGGACTTTGACAAGGTTGGGTCTGAGGTGACGATCTACAATTACCCTTATTATCCGAAGCACATGGAGCAGTTGGGCTTCCAAAAGGACGCAGATTGGATCCAGATCCGCGTGGATGTGCCGGAAGAAGTGCCTGAGCGGTTCTCCCATGTCTCGGCACTCCTGAAGAAACGCTATGGCTGGCGGGTGCATAAGATGACTACCCGGGAGATTGAGAAGGAAGGCTATGGCAGGAAGGTGTTCCAGTTGTTGAACGAGGCTTACCAACCTCTGTTTGGCTTCTCGAGGCTTTCCGATCGGCAGGTGGATGCCTTCGTCAAAAAATACCTGACGTTAGTCGACCTGAACCTGGCACCTTGCATTGTGGATAAGGACGGCAATCTGATCGGCATCGCCGTCACCATGTCAAGCATGGCCAGAGCTCTGCAGAAGAGCAAGGGACGCCTGCTGCCCTGGGGATGGTACCATCTCCTGAAGTCGCTGAAATGGAAACACGAAGACCATGTAGAGATGTTGCTGATTGCTGTCAAGCCGGAATACCAACGCTTAGGGGTGAACGCCTTGATGTTTGACGACCTGATTCCTGTCTATAACAGGTATCATTTTAAATATGCAGAGACAGGACCACAATTGGAGGATAACGAAAAGGAACTGAACCAGTGGCGTACGTTGAACCCAACCTTCGAGAAACGCCGCCGGTGCTATGGGAAGGATCTCTGACCTTTCCCTCATAGCCATTCCAAGAAAGGACTTGGTTCAGGAAAGAAATTGCTAAAAATGAAATCAAATGGATAAGAAAGAGAATATTCGAAAGATATTGAGTGATGCCTTGCCATTGGTAGATGTGGATGCCGTGCCTTTGTTCCCAGAGCTGGATTCCTTGGGGATCACGACGATCCTCATGCTACTTTCCAAGGAATACGGCATCGACTTGGAGTCGGAAGACGCCACTCCCAAGAACTTATGGTCGTTGGACAGCATCGTGAGCATGGTCAACCGGAAATTATCAGAGAAAGAATAACACTTTTTTCATTACGTAGGATGGACACGCTTGAGGATTATTTGAAAAGGAATGCTGAGACCTGGCCCCATAAGACTGCTGTTGTTTGCAAGGATATCGAGCTCAGTTATGGGGAATTATGGGAAAAGGTCCTTGACCGGACGACCATGTTGAAGGAGAAATACCGTTTAGGGGAGAGTCATCATCATGCTGTTGTCTTTCGGGCTTCCCAAGATATCGAATTCCTTGTCAACTATTTCGCTATCCATCTCGCGGGTGGAGTTGCCGTGCCCATGGAGTCATCCGCGCCGGATGCCATGGTCTCCGGTTTGCGTGAGGAACTGAAGGACAGGACCTTCCCGAAGGAAGTGGCGGATATCCTGTATACCACAGGAACGACGGGCAAGTCGAAAGGAGTGATGATCAGCCATCGGACAATCCTTGCTGAGGCAGAGAACCTGACTTGGGCACAGGGATTCGCGCATGATATTGTCTTCATCATCTGTGGTCCACTGAACCATATCGGTTGCCTTTCTAAGATTTTTCCTGTGGTGTATTGCGGTGCCACCTTGTCTCTGTTGGAGGGAATGAAGGACCTGAACGCCTTCTTCCATGCGCTCGACTATCCTTGCGCGAAGATGGCTACCTTCCTTGTGCCTGCTAACATACGGATTCTGATCGCCTTGGGCAAGAAGCGATTGGCTTCTTATGCAGACAAAATCGACTTTATCGAGACCGGGGCTGCCCCCATTGCCCGGAGCGACCAATTGGAATTTTGCCGTCTCTTGCCCCATACGCGCTTGTTCAATACCTATGCTTCTACGGAAACAGGCATTATCTCCACTTATAATTTCAATGATGGTAGGTGTAAGGAGTCCTGTTTGGGTCATGCCATGAAGCATTCCCGGTTCCTGATCACGGAAGAAGGAAAGATCGCTTGCCAAGGGGATACGTTGATGACGGGATATGTGGATATGCCGGTCCAGCAAGCAGCAGTGCTACGTGATGGGACGTTGTACACCAACGACTTAGGCGAGATCGATGAAGAGGGGATGCTGCACATCAAGGGGCGTGAGGATGATGTCATCAACACCGGGGGAATGAAGGTAGATCCTTCGGAAGTGGAGGATGTTGTCCTTGCCTTACCTGAAGTGGCAGATTGTATCTGTGTGCCAGCCCTTCATCCCATCATGGGTACGGTACCTAAGCTCTTGGTCGTGATGCGTGACGGCAAGGTCTTGGATAAACGAGCCATGGCTCAGTGGATCCGGACGAAATTGGAGACCTACAAGGTGCCGGTCATCTATGAGCAAGTAGAAAAGGTGAAGCGGACCTTCAATGGGAAGCCCGACCGGAAATATTACCGTTGAGCGGTGACGACAAAACGAGAAATGGTACGTGGGATACCGATGGAACCCCGAATGCAATGTATTAGGAACATCTGTAGAGAGATTTTTGTCAAATGATAGAATTAAAGGAAAATGGGGGCATCCCCAAGAGCATTGTCTTGGCAATGGCGATACTTGCCGGTGTCACCGTGTCGAATCTGTATTATAACCAGCCACTGCTTGAAATGATCAGTCGCGACCTTGGCATCAGTCAGGTCACGGCAAATCTCATGACCGTCATTACGCAAGTTGGCTATGCACTGGGCCTTCTGCTGATCATCCCTTCCGGAGATATGTTCAGTCGCAGGCGTATCATCTTGGTCTGCATGATGATCGCTGCTGTCATGTCACTCGTTATTGGATTGTCGAGCAATATCTATCTGATCTGGACTGTGTCACTCATCCTTGGTGCGACATCCGTCATTCCGCAACTGTTTATGCCCGTTGCAGGACAGTTTTCCCAGCCCAAGGACAAGGCACGGAACATAGGTTATGTCCTATCAGGCTTGCTCACGGGCATCCTTGCAGCCCGTGTTGTCAGTGGATTCATTGGCGAGTGGCTCTCCTGGCGGGCTATGTACTATATTGCCTCAGCCTTCATGGTCATCTGCTGTTTCGTTTCATTAAGGATATTACCCACCATGAAGCGAAACTTCACGGGCACATATCCACAGCTCATGCACTCCGTTTGGACGATATTCCGTACACACCCACGTATCCGCTTGAATAGTCTTCGTGGTGGACTTGCTTTCGGTTCCATGCTTTCGATATGGTCGTGCATGGCATTCCATGTAGCAGGGAAACCCTTTTATGCAGGTAGTGACATGGTTGGCGTATTGGGATTATGTGGAGTGGCAGGAGCCATGGCAGCATCGGGTTTAGGCAAGTACGTACCCAAATATGGAATCGCCAAGTTCAGTGTTTTCGGCGCGTTGCTACAAATCATGGGTTGGGGCGTGGCATGTGCCTTCGGTAATGGTTATGCCGGTCTTATTATCGCACTGATCACCGTTGACATCGGCACTCAGTTCCAGCAATTGAGCAACCAGACAGGATGTATCGCGGAGATACCGGAGGCAAGCAATCGTGCCAACACAATCTTTATGACCCTTTACTTTATTGGCGGCAGCCTTGGAACTTTCCTTTCCGGACTTGGATGGTCAATGATGGGCTGGAGCGGAGTTTGCATCGTAGGCGCAGCATTTGCTTTCGTAAGCCTGACCGTGACATTTTTGACTGGAAAGCTCAGAATTGGAGAGTGAAGGGAAGAAAGCACTGAAAGCGAAACCCTACAGGCTCTCGTGTCTTGCCTGACGGTCCATGGGATCGATGAAAGGTTTGCTGTCGCGGAGCAAAACCAAACATGGAAACATGTGCGTTAAGCCTTAATTATTTCCTTTATACTATAGTTTTTTTGTGAAAAGGTTGACAGGTTGTCAAAACCCAGTGTTTATCGGGCTTGCAACCTGTTTTGAGGTTGTCAAAGGTTGTCAAAGGTTGACAAGAAAAGCACATCTTTTGCTAAATTCTCTCGAGAATTTATTGTACCACTTCATCTTTTGCTTTGCAAAACATCCACGATTGGTTCAAATTCTCGAGAGAATTTTGTATGATAGGTTCTCTTTTATTCATATACTGATCATGATATGGATTGAAAAGGCATGTTTTCATTAAATCAGATGAGCAGGACCAAGCTTGCCTCTGCCATAGTGAGAAAAGGTGTGCGAAAGCGGATCCATGAAAATGCGATAGATGTATCGTTTCTGTCATTGTGCAACACGGAAAAGAAACTCAAGACAGTCAGTATTGAACATTCACGAATGGGTAAAGGAGGAAAGCAGGAAAGAGCAAGCAAAGGGACAAGGGAAGTACAAGGGCGCAAGCCATCAAAAAGATACGAGGGCTTATGAATGCCCGAGTA
>ULNB01052903.1_pt1 | contig 23576 bp, 24 predicted proteins | sample 1951811 | NCBI WGS metagenome assembly ULNB01 (sample SAMEA4835566, study PRJEB28245) | human gut metagenome | biome: gut microbiome; material: fecal sample | place: Denmark | collected 2008
ATGCCAAACAACAAGAAGGGCACGAACGTAGCCGCAAGGAGCAAGCTGGATGCCGCTCCCGACATGTTCATCGAATTCTTTAACACTGGCATCAAGAACGAGTTGATGCCCATCGCGAAGCCTATAGAGAAGAAGAAGATCCCTATGAATACCAATGGTATCAGATATTTACTCTTTGTCATATCAATTATTTGTTATTTAATCAAAGTTCTTGTCATCAAGCATCTCAAATCCGCAGTAGGGGACAAGTACCTTCGGCACGCGGATTCCCTCTGGCGTCTGGTTATCCTCCATGATTGAGGCGACGATACGTGGCAAGGCAAGGGCTGAGCCGTTCAGCGTATGGCACAGTTCTATCTTCTTGTCGTCGGCATGGCGATAGCGGCAATGCAGTCTGTTTGCCTGATAGCTTTCGAAGTTGGATACCGAAGACACTTCAAGCCAGCGACCCTGTGCGGCACTCCAAGTCTCGAAATCATAGCAGATAGAGGATGTGAAGCTCATGTCGCCTCCGCACAAGCGAAGGATGTGATAGGGGAGTTCCAGCTTGATCAACAGGTTTTCTACATGGTCCAACATTTCCTGCAAGGATTGGTAAGAGTGCTGTGGGGTATCGATACGGACGAGCTCTACCTTGTCAAACTGGTGGAGACGGTTCAGTCCGCGTACATCCTTGCCGTATGAACCAGCCTCGCGGCGGAAGCATGCGGAATAGGCACAACGCTTAATAGGAAGGTCTTTCTCGTCGAGGATCACGTCACGGAAGATATTCGTCACGGGCACCTCTGCTGTTGGGATCAGGTAGAGGTCGTCGAGATTGGCATGATACATCTGCCCTTCCTTGTCTGGAAGCTGTCCTGTTCCTAACCCGGATGCCTGGTTGACCACGTAAGGGGGCTGTATTTCCAGATAACCATCCTTGCGAGCCTCATCCAAGAAGAACGCCTCGAGTGCGCGCTGGAGACGTGCCATCTTGCCGATGTACACAGGAAAGCCTGCCCCAGAGATCTTAACGCCAAGGTCGAAGTCAACAAGATTATATTTCTTGCATAGATCCCAATGGCACAAAGCGTCCTTGCCAAGGTCTGGCTTGACGCCGCCCTCTTTGACCACGACATTGTCGCTGGCGTCTTTCCCTTCCGGCACGTCGTCATTCGGGATGTTCGGGATCGTAAGAAGCACGTCTGTCATGTCCTTTTGGGCCTTGTCCATGATCTCTTCCAAGGCCTTGTCTGCAGACTTGAGTTCAGCGACTTGCTCCTTGATACCTGCAGCCAAGTCCTTTTTCCCTTCTTTCATCAGACTTCCAATCTGCTTGGACAACTGGTTCTGCTGTTGCTTGTTGGTATCTAATTTCTGCTGGGACTCACGACGTAACCTGTCGTATTCCAATACTTTCTCGATGGCTTCACGGGCACCTTCGAAGTGCTTCTTCTCCAAGCCTTTAATGACACGTTCAGTTTCCTCACTGATGAGTTTAAGCGTAAGCATAAAAATCTTTTATTTTAAAATATATATATCTGAGTACAAAGATAATGTAAATCGGTCGAAATACAAAAAAAATCCTTTTAATTTTTTCATTTCTCAAGAGCTGTCTATCCCTGACAGAGACGATCTTTTACCATTTTCGCCAAAATGCAAGGATCCCAATCCTCCGAAGAGAATTGGGATCCTGTTGTTTGTTTGGAATAAGTTGTTTATTATTTAAGCTTCAGCTTCTGGTATGACAGACACTGTACTCTTGTTCTTGCGACCCTTGTGGAAGTTCACGACTCCATCAACGAGTGCATAAAGGGTATCGTCCTTGCCAATGGCTACATTGTCACCAGGGTTGTGCTTTGTGCCACGCTGGCGAACAATGATATTGCCTGCAATGCACTTCTGACCACCCCAGATCTTAACGCCTAATCTCTTTGAAGCTGATTCACGGCCGTTCTTAGAACTACCAACACCTTTCTTATGTGCCATTCTTGAATTCCTCCTTAACTTTAAGCGATTACTTGTTTAACTTCAACTTCTGTGAACTGTGCGCGCTGACCGTTTTTCTTGCGGCTGTCCTTACGACGTTTCATCTTGAAAACGATGACCTTGTCACCTTTTACAAGTGGGTTCACAACTTCTACTACTACTTTCGCACCCTCTACAGTAGGTGCGCCAACTGTGATCGCGCCCTCGTTGTCTACGAGAAGCACCTTGTCAAACTCAACAGTCTTACCGGCTTCTGCCTCCTTGATGTGGTGAACGAAGAGCTTCTTGCCCTGTTCTGCCTTGAACTGTTGACCGTTAATTTCTACAATTGCGTACATTATTTATTATATAAACGGTTTTTTCCGCAAGGCGTCTGACTTCGTGCCAGCACTTTTTCAAGCCTCCACGGACTCTATTCTCTTATGCTATTGCATTGCCTTTTGGCAATCAGCTTGCAAAGTTAGTGAATTTTGGATAAACAAAAGGATCTTCTTGAAAAGAAATCTCCTTTTTAAGAGAAATTAACCATCTTATGCCTTCTTTTTGCCGCCATGAGACATCCCGAAGCAAAAGGTCATCCTCAGTCTCGCAATAGGCCATCTTTTGAAGCTCGAAAGGTCATCTCCTGGATCGCAATAGGTGATCTGTTGGAGCTCAAAAGGTTATCTCCTGCAACGCATTAGGGATCGAGCTGAGTAATGATACTGTAAAATACTGATTATCAGTGTCATGTCCAGAATTCCTGTTCGCCGGTGGGTTCCATCTTTCCTCCACATTTTGGACAGGTATGCTTGTCCCAAATGGTGATCTTTTCGCTACCGCACCTCAGGCAAAGTCGCCCCACTTCGGTATTGAAACTGGGAGCCACGTCACCGATGACGCCTCCAACGACAATGTTTTGGATGGTCTTGCAGTCGGGACATGTCATGGCCGTGATATGTTGCCCGAAGAGTCCTTTCCCATCATATACCTCTACCTCATAGCCACACTGTAGGCATTTGTATTTCTTCTTCCAAGCCATAGTCTTGTTGTATCTTATGATTTCCTGTCAATATAGAAGGCTTCGTATTGCCTTGCCACCTTCTTATATTCATGATGACGCCGTATGTACTCCACGCTTTGGCGCTTGAGCTGGGGGATACGGTCCAAGTGTAGCACTAATTCCTCAAGCGCATGGTATACGCTTTCATAGGTTGGCTCCACATTGATGATGGGGCGCAACTCGCTCTCATGCAGTATTTCGTAGTTCTCCGGTTCACCTCCACCAATGACGATAATTCCCTTGCTCATAGCAAGTAATGAATTCATGGATGGAGTGTAACTATAAAGTTGGTCCAAGATCACGTCGCTTCCGTCCATCCGGTGCTGGTATTCCTGAAAGGGAACGCTCTCGGCAACGGTCAGGGTCATTTTTGGGGGATACCGTTGTTGTACAGCCTGCGCTGCTTTCAGCATGATATCCGTCCCCTTATACTCATTCCTGCTCTTGTTGATACCGATGAAGACGTTGCATGAATCGTAATGATCCTTGATCACAGGGTCTGCGACCGGCATCTGGATAGGGTAAGGGATAAACGTGGTCTTCTGGGGAAAACAGGGATGATAGGAGACGAAATACTCATACAGCCCTGCGATAATACCATCGCAGTCTTCTGCAATGAACCGGTTGAGCTTTTCCTTTTCCGTCCCTACCCAGTCGTTTCTTTCCTTCAGGGCATCCGCATTTGTCCTGAGCGTGTCTCCGATGTTAAAGTCGCTGTACCTTAATGGCCTCGCCTCGACGCACGACTTGATCCAATAATAGTCCATCCCATAGGCACAGAGAAATACGCTCCCGTTATGCCTGCGAAGATAACGGTAGATTGCCCCAATCCTTTCTGCCCTGACCTCAAGGAACATGGGATTGATGATTTGCACGACATCATACCCTTTCAGGCGAGGAAGGAGACTGTATAACCGAAGCAGGTAACGAATGCCTCCCATGCGTGTCGGCACGCGGCATAGGTCAATGTCCCGGGGATAGTTCTTCCAGAAGTCCCCATTGCTCAGAACCGTGACCTCATGACCTAACGTGCGCAGCCCTTCGGCGAGGGTCCAGTGCACGTTGCTGTATTCTCCTATCAACAATATTCTCATGATATACTGATCACTGGCGCCATGGCAAGCAGTAGCCTGCGCCCTATTTTATGATTGACGACCTTGCTGAAGACATAGTATTTCCTCGTGTATTTCCGGACAGGCAAAGGGAATAGTCCCTGCGCCCGAAGGCGTTCGACCATGTCCTCCAACTTTTGCTGGCTGCGGGTGAGGCAGATCACGTGGTACAAATACTCCATGGACAGTTGGGCAATCCTCCTGTTCAAGGCCATGCGATCGTTCAGGGGAAGCGTGCCCGCAACGCCCTGTAGGTGGGAGAGGATATGCTCGATATCCTCCAAACGCTTGGACAGATGTTGCGGATCTTTGCCATGGACGATCGAGCCGTCGCACATCCGGTAGAAATATGGGCGCGCATCCGTCTTGAAGACCTTGTCCGCCCGCAAGAGAAGCAAGGGAGTGAACTCCTCGTCTTCATGAAGCCTGCCGACAGGAAACTGCAAGTCACCCACGATATTCCTGGAGAAGAGGTAGCCACAGGCAGAGGAATGGAGATTGTTCTCGTGGAGGAACGTGGTACCAGACACCGGTCCGTCGTAGATAAACGACTCATCCATGGTATCCTCATTGGCAAAATCGAAGAAAAAAATGTCTGGATGGTGAGCCTGGATGAAGTCTATGCACCTATCATAGGTCTCGACAAGCAACTTATCATCCGCATCCACGAATTGGATATACTGCCCAGAGGCAAGGCGGAGCCCGACATTCCGGGCAGCACTAAGCCCCAAGTTTTCCTGCCGAAGATAGATAATCTGGTCCCTGATCTCTAACAAATCATTGATGGGCGAGACATCACTCCCGTCGTCGATGACCAAGATCTCCCGCCTTGCCGACGGCAAATGGAGGGCAAGGATACTGTGGATGCATTCCTTGAGGAAGGCAAGGGGCTTATTATAATAGGTAATAATGAAGCTGATCAACGGCTTCTCCGATAGATGCTGTGTATCCGTTTGTTCCATTTGCACATCCATTTAGGTCCAAATTTATCGAGTAATGTCAGCTTGAAGTTGTACATAGGGTAGAGAGCATACGATGGAAAGGGCATTTTGGGGAGCTCCGGCTCATTCCCAGTCCTTTCATACACATCCATCTGAATGTTCAGAACACTTGCATAATATTGCCGGTAATGGTCGGAGTCCTCGGGGGGAAGCTGCTTCAAGACCTGAAGGTGGAAATGAAGCAAGTCGCCTAACTGCCTGCCGTCAGCCATCCGGGTAATGCCATGGGGATTGTCATAGTAATAATAAAGTCCTGCAGTTGTTGTCGCAACCGTCTTGCAACGCTTCAGGAGAGAGGGCAAGATGCCCACGTCCTCGAAAGACCGCCCTTCGGGAAAGGACAGCCCTTGGAAGAGCGCCCGCCTGAAGACCTTATTCCAAGCATAGGCATGGGCATATGCTTTCCCTGTCAACCAGTAATCGTACATGTTGTGATAGACATGATTGCCCAACCTCAGGACATGCTGCCTGCCTTGGTTGGCAAAATGGACGAAGGCCCCATACTCCACGAGATCATATTCTGGGTGGGCAGCAAGGATAGACATCACCCTTTCTAACGTTCCAGGCTCGATCCTGTCATCACTGTCTATAAACGTAACATATTCACCTTTAGCATATTGAAGACCCATATTTCGAGCACGACTTAATCCCCCATGTGTCTGGTGGACCACCCGTATCCGACCGTCATTTCGTCCGTAATCCTCACAGAGTTGATCGCAAGGCTTCCCACTTCCATCGTCAACTAAAAGGATTTCATACTCCGTATAGGATTGCGACAGGATGCTATCCACGCAACGGGGCAAGGTCTCTTCCGTATGATATACGGGGATGATGATACTTAATTTCATTTGCCTTCAAAATTAGTAATTATATTGGAATAATCCGGTTTGGTCCCTACAAAAAATCATATTTATAATATTTTTTAATCAAAAAAGGCGTTGTCCAATCTCTCTTTCCCGTCCTATCAAAATGTCGAAAAATGCGTCAAAGTTTGTTCATTCAAGTAAAAATCCCGTTAAAGCTGGATAAAAAAAGAGCATATTTCTTGGTGGTTTAAGATAATTTGTTAATTTTGCGACTCGAAATAGAAATTGCAATTACGTCAATTATGACCCTGATTATAGTTGCCATATTACTACTCGCTTATCTTCTCATTGCGACTGAGAACCTAACGAAGATGAACAAAGCGGCAGTAGCTGTTTTTGCAGGTACTGTGGGGTGGGTGTTGTATATTTCCTACGGTTCAGACTTCGTCATGAGTGAGCACCCGACGGAATATGCAGCTTTCCTGAATGGGACCGCTCCCACCAGTGCGACTGTCAAGCAATTTATTGCCCAGAACGTCTTCCTCAAGTATGTCGGAGAGGCATCCGAGATCGTCTTGTTCCTGTTGGCAACCATGACGATCGTGGAGATCCTGTATAATAACGGCTGTTTCGACTTTATCTCCCAGTTGCTTCGCACGCGTAGCAGCAAAAAGATGTTATGGATGCTGTCGTGTGTTACATTAGTCATCTCCGCCAATCTGGATAACCTGACGACAACTGTCATGATGCTGACCATCATGCATGGTGTCGTGCAAAGTCGCAGGCAACGGATGCTGTTCGGGTCAGCCATCGTGCTGGCAGCCAATTGGGGTGGAGCAGTCACCGTAATCGGTGACCCGACTGGACTTGTGCTGTGGAACATAGGTGCAGTCACGCCTTCCACATTCTTCTTAGTACTGGTGATACCTTGCCTTATCGCGTGGTTCCTGCCAACGTGGTGGATCGGAAGGTTATTGCCTGAGCGTGTGGACGTGGCGTGGATCGCCATGCCTTACCGTGGCGATGACACGCGGTTGAATGTCGGGCAGCGCTTGGCGATGCTAATCGTTGGCATTGGCGGATTATGGTTTATCCCCTCTTTCCATAGCATCACGAAGCTCAGTCCATTCTTGGGTGCCTTCTGCGTGTTGGCAATCCTATGGATCGTCAATGAAATCTTCAACCGCAACCTGCATACGGACGAGATGATCCAACACCGTGTCCCTCGCGTGTTGCAATACGGAGTGCTGCAGATGATGCTATTCGTGATGGGCATCATGTTAGCTGTAGGGGTTGTCCAGGAAACAGGTGCTCTACGTGATCTATCTCAGTTTTTTACGGAGCATTTCAACGATAACATCTGGATAGGGGGCGCGATAATGGGCGTATTGAGTACTGTTGTCGATAATTTCGCGACAGCCATGCCGATGATCGCCATGCATCCCCTACAGCCATCCGTCCTGACTGACATGAGCATGGGTGGTGGCCCGACACCTTTTGCACAGAACGGAGCCTATTGGCTGATTATCGCCTATGCCGTGGCTGCAGGAGGGAACATCTTGTGCATCGGCTCGATGAGTGGCCTGGCACTGATCAAAATGGAAAGACTGCATGTAGGTTGGTTCTTCAAGAACGTCGGTTGGAAATCCATGATGGGCTCATTGCTCGGATTTGTGATCCTATGGTTGGTGATAACGTTTTTCATATAGCATAAAAATATTGTAAAATAGGTATTTGGAATTATGACAAAAATTAAGACTATTGGCGTACTGACTTCCGGTGGTGATGCACCTGGGATGAATGCCGCGATCCGCGCAGTGACGCGTGCTGGTATCTGTAACGGTTTTAAGATTAAAGGCATTTACCGTGGCTACGACGGACTAATCAATGGAGAGGTTCAGGATTTCACGACGGAGAACGTGAGTGGTATCATCATGTCTGGTGGTACGATCTTAAAGACAGCTCGTTCAAAAGAGTTCATGACTCCAGAAGGCAAAAAGAAAGCTTACGATCAGATGATTGCACATGGGATCGACGCCCTGATCGTCATCGGCGGAAACGGTTCCTTGACGGGAGCCATGCAGATGGCACAGGAGTATGATATCTGTTGCATCGGCCTGCCAGGAACCATTGACAACGACTTATATGGGACAGACTCCACCATTGGTTATGATACGACACTGAATACCATCGTAGAATGTGTCGACCGAATCCGTGACACGGCGCAAAGTCATGAGCGGATCTTCTTCGTGGAAGTGATGGGGCGCGATGCCGGATTCTTGGCACAGAACAGTGCCATTGCATCAGGAGCAGAGGCAGCCATCATTCCGGAGGACTCCACAGACGTAGACCAGTTGGCGAGATTCATGGAGCGTGGTATCCGTAAGTCCAAGAAGAGTTGCATCGTCATCGTCTCTGAGAGTCCCAAGTGCGGTGCCATGTACTATGCAGAACGTGTACGCAAGGAATTCCCACAGTTTGACGTGCGTGTATCCATCCTCGGTCACCTGCAGCGTGGCGGTCGTCCCTCAGCCCATGACCGTATTCTCGCTTCCCGCACAGGCGTGGCAGCCATTGATGCCATCATGCAGGGTCAACGGAATATCATGGTGGGCGTGCGCAACAACGAGATTGTCTATGTGCCCCTGAGCGAAGCCATCCGAAGCGATAAGCCGTTCGACCGGAATCTGATCAAGGTCTTAGATGAATTGAGTATCTAACGGGTTGACAATTTGTCGCCAATAGTTGTCGTATTGGAACCAACCGGAGCGAAGGGCGGCAAGAGTCGTAAATAAACAGCAGAAAAAGTTGGGGTTGATCAAATAATTTGTTATTTTTGCCCCCGCGATAAAACTTGGACATGAAATCTCAAGTTAACATTTAAAATAATAGCTTATGTCACAAATTAACGGACGCATCTCCCAGATTATCGGACCTGTCATCGATGTCTACTTCGATACGAAAGGTCAGGATCCTGAGAAGGTACTCCCTAAAATCTACGAAGCACTGAAGGTGAAGAGACCTGACGGCAGTGACTTGGTCATCGAGGTGGAACAGCACATCGGTGAAGATACGGTTCGCTGTGTCGCCATGGACAACACCGACGGGTTGCAGCGTGATTTGGAAGTCATCCCAACAGGAAGTCCTATAACGATGCCTTCCGGAGAGCAAATCAAGGGCCGTATGATGAACGTCATCGGAAAGCCTATTGATGGTATGAACGAGTTGGATATGAAGAATGCATATCCTATTCACCGTGAGCCGCCTAAGTTCGAGGATCTGTCTACACACAAGGAGATGCTCGCAACAGGTATTAAAGTCATTGACTTGCTGGAACCTTACATGAAGGGAGGCAAGATCGGTCTGTTTGGTGGTGCCGGTGTAGGTAAGACCGTGTTGATCATGGAGCTGATCAATAATATTGCCAAAGGTCATGACGGCTACTCTGTTTTCGCTGGAGTAGGTGAGCGTACCCGTGAGGGTAACGACCTGATCCGCGATATGTTGGAGTCTGGCGTCATCCGTTATGGCGACAAGTTCAAGAAGGCAATGGAAGAGGGGAAGTGGGATCTCTCCCTCGTTGACCCAGAGGAATTGAAGAAGTCGCAGGCAACCTTGGTCTATGGCCAGATGAACGAGCCGCCAGGCGCACGTGCATCCGTGGCTCTTTCTGGACTGACAGTCGCCGAGGAGTTCCGTGATCATGGAGGCAAGAATGGAGAAGCATCAGATATCATGTTCTTCATCGACAATATCTTCCGTTTCACACAGGCAGGTTCTGAGGTATCAGCCCTTTTGGGACGTATGCCATCAGCCGTTGGTTACCAGCCGACATTGGCATCGGAAATGGGAGCCATGCAGGAGCGTATTACTTCAACCAAGCATGGATCCATCACGTCTGTACAGGCAGTCTACGTGCCAGCCGACGACTTGACCGACCCGGCTCCTGCCACGACTTTCACTCATTTGGATGCCACGACGGAGCTTTCCCGTAAGATCACGGAGTTGGGAATCTATCCTGCCGTTGATCCATTAGGAAGTACTTCTCGTATTTTGGATCCACTCATTGTGGGCAAGGAGCATTATGATTGTGCCCAAAGGGTAAAACAAATCCTTCAGCGTTATAAGGAATTACAGGATATCATTGCTATTCTTGGTATGGATGAGCTTTCTGACGAGGATAAGCTGACGGTGAACCGTGCACGTCGTGTGCAGCGTTTCCTGTCCCAGCCATTCGCAGTGGCAGAACAGTTCACCGGCTTACCAGGCGTAATGGTATCTATCGAGGACACCATCAAAGGCTTTAACGCCATCATGGACGGTGAAGTCGATGACCTGCCAGAACAGGCATTCCTCAACGTGGGTACCATTGATGACGCGATTGCTAAGGGCAAGAAGTTGCTTGAACAAGCTAAAGGTTAATGAGTATGCTGAACCTGAAGATTGTTTCCCCCGAAAAGGTTGAGTTTACTGGTGAGGTGAAGAGCGTAACGGTCCCTGGAACCCTCGGATCTTTCGAGATTCTGAACAACCACGCGCCGATCATCTCCTCCCTGGAAAAGGGAGTGGTGGAATATACAACCGATGATGGCAAGCAGCAACTCAATATCTATGGCGGGTTTGTAGAAGTAAAGAAGAATGAGGTAAGTATCTGCGTGGAGATCTCACCAGATGATAAGTGAAGGAAGATATGATTCAAACTGATCCGATTGAACAATATGGACGACAGTACCGCAAGGTCTCTTTGTGGATCATTGTCGCATTGTTTCTGGTTGGACTCCTCTATGTACAAGTGGGAAATCAACCGAAATACCTGAATGCTCTGTCAATCAGTGCGATCTTTTCTTTGCTCTGCAGTATCGCTTTAGGGATGTCTTGGCAATCTGTTGCAAAGCATTCTCCTAAGATGCTGACGAAGTTCTACTTGGTAGCTCCAGCCCTTCGGATGTTAGCTGCCATTGCAGTATTTGCGATTTACTGCGTGGCAGTGCGCGAAAGAAGCGCCGTATTGGGCTTTACCGTCATTTTCCTTATTTTCTATATCGTGCTATTGGTATATGACTGTATCTTTTTTGCCCGTATAGAAAAGCATAATAAACAATAAAAAGTAAGAAATGAAATATATCAAACAATTGTTTTTCCTGTTGATGATGTTGCTTCTGCTGGCACCTGCTCAGGTCTCGGCGAAGGAGCAGATTGACGTCAAGAACATTTTGTGGGGTCATATTAAAGATTCTTATGAATGGCATGTCACGACGATCGGCGATGAGCCCATCGTGATCAATCTACCTGTCATCGTGAAGACAAGTACAGGTTGGCATGTTTTCTGCAGCAGTGCATTCTCAGAAGAGAAGGATGCTCAAGGCGACCGCCCCGGTCCATTCAATTTGGTGATCAAGAACGGAGATGCGAAGCAGTATCCCGGAAAGATCGTGGAGAAAATTGGAAACGAGGAAGTGCGCCCTTGGGACATCTCAATCACCAAGACAGTTTGCATCCTTTTCATCAATGCCATCCTACTGCTGATCTGTGTACTCATCCCTGCTCGCTGGTGTCGCAAGCACAAGATTGACGATCCCGCCCCGAAAGGATTCACAGGGCTGATGCACATGTTCATCATGTCGATCTACAATGATGTTGTCAAGTCAACGCTTGGTGAAGAAGCTCCTAAGTATGCCCCATGGCTGCTGAGCTGTTTCTTCTTCATATTCCTCTCCAATATCATGGGAATCGTACCTTTCCCACCAGGAGGCGGAAATCTGACAGGTAACATCGCATGTACATTCTTCTTTGGATTCACGACCTTCTTGATCACGAATTTTACTGGGACGAAAGCTTATTGGAAAGATATTTTTTGGCCTGATGTTCCTACGTGGTTGAAGGTGCCAGTCCCATTGATGCCGTTCATTGAGCTGTTTGGAATCTTTACGAAACCTCTGGCCCTGACCATCCGACTCTTTGCCAATATGATGGCAGGACATGCCATCGCATTGTCATTCGCCGCCATGATCTTCATCATGTTCAATATCAGTGACCAGGCGATCGTCAACTACAGTGCAGGAACCGGAATGACAATCGTAAGCGTTGCGATGAGCTGCTTCATGATGCTCCTCGAAGTATTGGTAAGCTACATCCAAGCATTGGTATTCACCATGCTGAGTGCAGTCTTCATCTCTTTGGCTCATGTAAAAGGTGAGCCTGCCGAAGCTTAGTCCATATGGGTTCACTCCCAAGGTGTCAAGCTTCAAGTATTATGTCAATAAAGAATAAAAAATAAACTTTTAAATTTTAAGATTATGTTATCATTATTATTAGCAGCAGAAGTTGCAAAATTAGGTGCCGCAATTGGCGCAGGTATCGCCGCAATTGGCGCAGGTATCGGTATTGGTCGTATTGGTGGTCAGGCGATGGACGCTATGGCACGCCAGCCGGAGAAGATGGGTGACCTCCGTTCTTCTATGATCATTGCAGCAGCATTGATCGAGGGTGTTGCCTTCTTCGCTGTCATCATTGCAGTCCTTGCCATTGTTTTATAATCATAAATCATACTTTAACCAGTATATATGGATTTATTAAAACCTGAAGCCGGCTTACTTTTCTGGATGACGTTGGTCTTCGTCATCGTCTTCATCATCTTGCGGAAATGGGGCTTCCCCGTTATCGTCAAGATGGTAAATGACCGTAAGGCATACATAGACGATTCCTTGAAGAAGGCACACGAGGCAAACGAAAAGTTGGCGAATATTCAAAAAGAAGGTGAATCCATCAAGCAAGAAGCTCGCGAGAAAGAGGCTGAGATCCTGAGGGAGGCAGCCAAGACCCGCGATGCCATTGTAGAGAAAGCCCAAGCGAAGGCTAAGGATGAAGGTGAACGCCTGCTCAATGATGCCAAGGCAGAGATCGAGGCACAGAAGCAGAACGCAGTCAAGGACATCCGCTCACAGGTTGCAGTCCTGTCTGTCCAAATAGCAGAGAAGGTCCTTCGTGAGACGCTTTCCACCAATGAAGCCCAGATGGATTTGATAAACCGATTGCTGGATGAAGTTGCTTCTGATAACAAGAAAGTATAGCGCTTATGGATATAGGTGTAATATCGGTTCGATACGCCCGTGCACTACTCAAGAGTGCCACGTTGGCTAAACTGGAGGATCAGGTATATCAGGAGATGCAGACTCTTTCACAGAGCTACATCCAAGTGCCCGAACTGAGGTTTACAATCGACAATCCTATGCTCGCCAAGGACAAGAAAAAGGCTGTATTGGTAACAGCCTGTGGCGGAGATGTCACAGACCTGACCCAAACGTTCATTCAACTGGTCCTGAACGAAGACAGGGAGAGTACCCTGCAATTCATGGCTGCTTCGTATATCACTCTTTACAGGAAACAGAAGAACATCACCCGTGGACGACTCATCACAGCCGTTGCCGTTTCTCCTGCCACAGAGCAGAAGATGAAGGAAATGGTAGAGGGTAAAACTCAAGGCACTGTGGAGTTTCAGACAGAGATTGATCCTTCCATTATTGGAGGGTTCATTCTCGACTATGATACTTATCGTATGGATGCCAGCGTTAAGACAAGACTTAACGACATCCTCGCACAGTTGAAATAACAATAAATTATTAATTAAAGAACATAAACATGTCAGATAAAATAAAACCAAGCGAAGTGTCAGATGTACTGGTTCAGCAACTTGCTAAGATCAGCTCCGGCGAGAAGTTTGAGGAAGTGGGTACCGTCTTGCAGGTCAGTGATGGTGTTGCCCGTATCTACGGACTTCGCAATGCGGAAGCCAATGAGTTGCTTGAGTTTGAAAACGGTACAATGGCAATCGTGATGAACCTGGAGGAAGACAATGTGGGTTGTGTCCTCTTGGGTAGCACCGCTGGTATCAAGGAGGGCATGTCGGTGAAGCGTACCCATCGAATCGCTTCTATCCGTGTGAATGACAATTTCCTCGGACGCGTGGTCAACCCCTTGGGGCAAGCCATTGATGGAAAAGGCGATATTGACTTGACCGGTGCTTATGAAATGCCTTTGGACCGCAAGGCTCCCGGCGTTATTTACCGTCAACCGGTAAAGGAACCGCTGCAAACTGGTTTAAAGGCCGTGGACTCCATGATCCCTATTGGTCGTGGACAGCGTGAGTTGATTATCGGTGACCGACAGACGGGTAAGACTGCCATTGCCGTTGATACCATCATCAATCAGAAAAGTCTTTATGAGGCTGGGCATCCGGTCTATTGCATTTACGTCGCTATCGGCCAGAAGGCCTCTACGGTAGCTGCGCTCGTGCAGACTTTGAAGGAACATGGCGCTCTTTCATACACCATTGTGGTCAGCGCAACGGCTGCTGATCCTGCCGCCATGCAGTATTATGCTCCGTTTGCCGGGGCTGCCATTGGCGAGTATTTCCGCGATCGTGGACTTTCTGCATTGGTCGTTTATGATGACCTTTCCAAGCAGGCTGTCGCTTATCGTGAGGTATCCCTGATCCTCCGCCGTCCATCCGGACGTGAGGCATATCCTGGTGATGTCTTCTATTTGCATTCTCGTTTGCTGGAGCGTGCGGCCCGTATCAATGACCAACAGGAAGTAGCTGAGCAAATGAATGACCTGCCGGCATGCATGAAAGGCCATGTAAAGGGTGGCGGCTCCTTGACAGCCCTCCCGATCATCGAGACGCAAGCAGGCGACGTATCTGCCTATATCCCGACGAACGTAATCTCCATTACTGATGGACAGATCTACTTGGAGACCGACCTCTTCAACCAAGGATTCCGACCAGCCATTAATGTAGGTATTTCCGTATCTCGTGTTGGTGGATCTGCACAAATCAAGAGTATGAAGAAGGTGGCAGGAACCTTGAAGATCGATATGGCCCAATATCGCGAGTTGGAGAGCTTCTCAAAATTCTCCAGCGATATGGATGCGGTAACTGCTATGACCTTGGACCGTGGTAGGAAGAACAATCAATTGCTGATTCAACCTCAATATAGCCCAATGCCTGTAGGCGAGCAGGTCGCAATTCTTTATTGCGGCGTACATGGACTCATGCACGAGGTTCCTGTTGAGAAAGTCCGTCAGTGCCAAGACCAATTCCTTGAAACGATCCGTTCCTCACATCCGGAAGTTATTGAGACACTTGGAAGTGGAAAGATAACGGATGAGGTGACAAAGACGATCGAGGAAGTCATGGCAAACGTGGCTGGTCAATTTAAATAATAATAGCCTATGCCGTCACTGAAAGAGATAAAGACCCGTATTGCAAGCGTCAATTCTACTCGTAAGATCACAAGTGCCATGAAAATGGTAGCTTCAAGCAAGTTGAACCATGCCCAGCGCATGATTGGCAACATGCTTCCTTATGAGACATTGCTTGAGCATATCCTTAAGACATTCATCGCATCCGAAGCGGACGCACGGAATGTGTTCACAGAAGAACGGCCTGTAAAGAGAGTAGCACTGATCGTGTTCTCCTCTAACAGCAGCCTCTGTGGTGGGTTCAACGCCAATGTCATTAAATTGATGGAAAAGGCATTACAGGACTATCAAAATCTGGGCAAGGATAATATCTTGATTTATCCAATTGGCCGTAGGGTTGCCGAGAAAGTGACGAAGCTTGGATATACATCAGCAGGCGAGTTCTATGAGTTGGCAGACAAGCCCAATGTGCAAGGCTGCATTGACATAGCTCAAGAGATCGGTAGGAAATTTATTGATGGGGAGATCGACAAGGTGGAGATGATCTATCATCATTTCAAAAGTGCTGGTAGTCAGATCCTTACTCGGAAGACATTCCTTCCCATTGATCTCACCGAAGAATTGAACGCTGACAAGGAGCGAGACCTTTCTTCCAATCTTGCGACAGCCAAGGCACAAGAGTACTTGCGTAAAAAGCAAGAAAAGAAGGAACGGCAGCAAGAGAGCGTCAAGCCTCTGAATGATAACTTCATCGTGGAGCCTGACATGAACACAGTGTTGAGCCGTCTGATTCCGAAGCTTGCTCATCTGTCTATCTATACAGCATTGTTGGATAGCAATGCCAGTGAGCATGCAGCGCGCATGGTTGCCATGCAAACTGCCACGGACAATGCCGATGAGTTGCTGCGCGACCTGAATCTGCAGTATAACAAGAGTCGTCAGCAGGCTATTACAAGTGAATTGCTTGATATTGTTGGCGGTAGTGTCAACAATTAACAGAAGAATATAAGACTGTGCTAAGGAGTAATGATCTTTTTCACTACTTTTTAAGTACAGTCTTATAATTTTTCCCCATAAATCCCTTTATGCCAGTTTTTTTTCGTAATTTTGCGGTAAAATCGGTTATAATATGGGAATATTCGGTTTATTCAATAAAAAGAAAAAGGAAACTCTCGACCATGGTCTGGAGAAAACCAAGGAGAGTGTATTCGGGAAACTTACACGTGCCATTGCCGGTAAGTCCAAGGTAGATGATGATGTGCTGGATAACCTGGAAGAGGTATTGATTACCTCAGACGTGGGGGTAGATACTACATTGAAGATTATCCAACGCATTGAGAGCCGGGTAGCACGGGACAAATATGTCTCTACGTCTGAGCTAAATGGGATCCTTCGTGATGAGATTGCAGCCTTGCTGACGGAAAATCACACGGAGGATAATGAAAACTGGGATCTGCCTGCTGACCATCGGCCTTATGTCATCTTAGTTGTTGGTGTCAATGGCGTGGGCAAGACAACAACGATCGGAAAACTTGCCTATCAGTTTAAGAAAGCTGGGAAGAAAGTCTATCTTGGGGCAGCAGACACTTTCCGTGCAGCTGCTGTTGAGCAAATCTGCATTTGGGGGGAACGTGTCGGCGTTCCTGTCGTCAAGCAACAGATGGGTTCAGACCCAGCCTCTGTGGCCTTCGACACCCTACAAAGTGCCAAGGCAAATGATGCGGATGTTGTCATCATCGATACAGCTGGGCGCCTTCACAATAAAGTAGGATTGATGAATGAGTTGAAAAAGATCAAGGAAGTCATGAAAAAGGTGATCCCGACAGCCCCAGATGAAGTACTTCTTGTTCTTGATGGGAGTACGGGACAAAATGCTTTCGAGCAGGCAAAGCAATTCTCTGCCGTCACCCAGATCACTTCCTTAGCCATTACCAAACTTGACGGAACAGCCAAGGGGGGTGTCGTCATAGGAATCAGCGATCAGCTGAAAGTCCCTGTGAAATACATTGGCTTAGGTGAGGGCATGGAGGATCTCCAACTCTTCAACAAACAACAATTTGTGGATTCCCTTTTTGGAGAGAAAAAATAATGAAGAAGAATCAGGTCGATATCATTTCCATGGGCTGCTCTAAAAATTTAGTAGACAGCGAGCTACTCATGAAGCAGTTTGAGGCTAATGGATTCCAATGCGTCCATAATAGCAAGCGCCCTCAAGGAGAAATTGCCGTGATCAACACGTGCGGATTCATAGAAAGCGCCAAGGAGGAGAGCATCAACACCATTCTGGAATTTGCTCAAGCAAAGGAAGAAGGTCGTATCCATAAGCTCTTCGTCATGGGATGTCTCTCCCAACGCTATCAGAAAGAACTTGAAGCTGAAATACCTCAAGTGGACAAGTTTTATGGCAAGTTCAACTATAAGCAGTTACTGACTGATTTAGGCAAGGCAGACATAGCTTCGTGTGATGGTAAACGACACATCACGACTCCGCATCATTATGCGTACGTAAAGATCAGCGAGGGGTGCGATCGTCACTGCGCTTACTGTGCTATACCCATCATTACAGGGAAACATATTAGTCGGCCCAAGAATGAAATTCTTGATGAGGTCCGCGAATTGGTGTCCCAAGGAGTAAAGGAGTTTCAGGTCATCGCCCAGGAACTTACCTATTATGGTATGGATATAGACGGCAATAAGCATATAGCTGACCTTATCAGTGACATGGCTGACATTAAAGGTGTAAAGTGGATCAGGCTGCATTATGCCTATCCTCATCAATTTCCCATGGATTTATTGGACGTGATGCGTGAGAAACCAAATGTCTGCAAGTATCTTGACATCGCTTTCCAGCATATTTCTGACCACATGTTGGAGAGAATGCATCGACACGTAACGAAACAAGATACACTGGATCTCATCCGTACGATTCGTGAGAAGGTTCCTGGCATCCATCTCCGTACGACACTTATGACAGGATTTCCTGGTGAGACCGAAGAGGATTTTGAGGAATTGATGGAATTCACTCGTTGGGCTCGTTTCGAGCGAATGGGCGCTTTTGCCTATTCTGAAGAGGAAGGGACCTACAGTGCCATGCATTACAAAGATGATGTTCCTGAGGAAGTGAAGAACCATCGACTGGATCAGTTAATGGACCTTCAGCAGCAGATCAGTGCTGAGATCGAAGCGGAAAAAGTGGGAAAGACCATGCAGGTAATAATCGACCGTAAAGAAGGGGACTATTATGTGGGGAGAACGGAATTCTGTTCACCAGAGGTGGATCCGGAAGTGTTGATCCGTTCAGACCGACGGTTGCGGGTAGGTACGTTCTATCCGGTAAAAATGATCGCAAGCGAAGAGTTCGATTTATATGGCGAAATAGCATGAACAACAAGGAATTTATTGCAGAATTATCGCTGCGCACGGGGTATACGCAATCAGATACACAGAATCTGATCCGCACTCTTACCACTGCCATGGGTGATGCTTTCGAGAACGGTGATGCCGTAAACATCCCGGACTTTGGCACATTTGAGGTAAAGAAGCGCTTGGAAAGGATCGTCGTTAACCCGGGTACCGGACAGAGAATGCTGGTTCCACCTAAGCTTGTATTAAACTTTAAGCCCACCTCCTTGATCAAGGAAAAGCTAAAGAAAGGGGGAGACAGCCATGAATAAGATTGGAATATCAGAATTAGCAGCTGCGCTTGTTAGGGAACATTCCTTAAACACAAAAGATGCAGAAGCCTTCATCCAAAAATTCTCGGATGTCTTGAATGATGGATTGCATCATGAGAAGCAGGTTAAAGTGAGGGGATTGGGAACTTTTAAGGTAACCACTGTCAGTGCACGCGAAAGTGTTGACGTTAATACGGGTAAGAGAATTATCATTGATTCTCGGTCAAAAATATCTTTCACCCCAGATGCAAGCCTTAAGGAATTGGTTAATAAGCCTTTTTCTCAGTTTGAAACTGTGGTTGTAGGCGAAGGGGTAGACTTCTCTGCTATAGACAAGAAATATGCAGACACGCTGCAAGACGGTACGGATGAAGGAGCTTCGAATGAGGCTACTTCCCTAATAGAAAGTAAGGACTCGTTGGATCCAGAACCTGAGATAGCATCCCAACAAGAGGAACCTGCGATCGTCAGGCCGATTGTAGAACCAGCAATTGAAGAGGCACCCATTGTAGCAAAGGATACCCTTTCTGAGCCATCATCTTTGAATGCCACGCCATCGGTTTTGCTAAATGATAAACCCTCTGCGCCTATTGAGGAACAGGCGAATGAAAATAGTGAAGCATCTGACTCCGGTCACCATGTGGAATTACAAACTCCGAAGTCATATCCATTATCCGCAGCACAGTTGCAGGTCCTCAACGGCAATCCTTCAAGCCCAAAGGTAGAGGCCCCAAAATCTATCCCGGACTCTCAAGAAGATATCCAAAATAATATCCCACAAGCTGATCATCCCACGCAAGACACAGGCGCAGCACCAACTGATGCCGTAGAAACGATGGAAATGAGTATTGATCAGCACGCGTATGAGAAGCAATTGAAAAGAGAGAACAGTGCCCTTATTGACATCAATGATGACTTGAAAAAGCACTTAGACCGGAGTCATCGTATCATCAGGTGGATGATGGCTTTATTCCTTTTATTGATATTGGGTGGTGCGGGCACTGCATTTTTTATGTACAAGCAACTAAACAAGAGAGATAATCAGATCAAACAATTGATCACCGAGGCAATATCCTCAAGAAAAGAGGCTACCCAAAACAAGGCTTCGGTGCAAAAGGAATCAGCAACTGCCCCTTCTATGGACAAGAAGACAATCTCTAATCAGACATCAACGACAGGAAAAGTGCTCCCAATACAGAATGCAAATGAGATCGCCTCAAGTCCATCAAGTTCTTTGCCGGTCAAAGAAAGCAAAAAGGATCGTGTGGAGAACGTTCAGGAGAGACCTGTCAGCAACAAGGATTATAATAGTGATCCAAGAGTACGTACGGGAGCATGGATTATCACGGGAGTAGCCCAAACCGTTACGGTCAGGAAGGGACAAACACTGGCGACGATTAGCAGGACTCACCTCGGTCCAGGAATGGAATGCTATGTTGAAGCAATTAATGGCGGCATTACTGACGTTAAAGAGGGGCAAAAAGTAAAGATACCAAGTTTAAGGAATAAGAAGGCTCGGAAATAAGCCTTCTCATCGTTGGTCAATATACTTATAAGAACGATAAGCATGGCTAGGGAACTTAAAAATATCATCTGTTAAGCCCCCGCTCTTAAAATTGGTTATCTTGACAGTTGTCCAAAAGAAGGCTAATTTGATTTTTAAGCTGACAGGGTAATGATTTACCCTGTTCAGCAATAGCTTTACTTCACGGATTCCTTTTAAACCGGCATGCTTGGCTTTGATGAGAATAACATCATACTTCTTTCCATTGTTCCAATGGTAAGTATAATCATCCGGCGCAAATTTGAACTTGCTCATATAACTGCCTTTCTTTTGATCATTGGCATCATAAATAGAGACCGTCTTTTTTTTCTTGTCCACTAAGTATTTCGTAACCCCATCACTCCATGAAGAATACCTGGGTTCCTCGTACCTGATCTTCTTCCCCTTATACCAAATGGTACCTTCTGCCTTGTAAAGGCCAATCAGGTTGACGGAATAATGCAACGATGAACCTTGGGACCCAAATACCATCTGATAGGTTTTATTAAACATTTGACGAGCTTCCGCTTCATTGGTTGCAGCCAATAAAATAGAAGGAAACATCATATATATAAAGGTAAAAATAATCTTATGTACGTTGTTCATATCATATATACTATGACTATTGAACTACAAAAATACAAAAAAAAATTATATGATCCCAGTGCCTATCCATATTAATCAACTAAAAAACCTTAAAAAGCAAGATAAGTTGAGTTGTTTTATCGATAAAATTAGTACATTTGTACCAGAATTAGTTCATATCAAATAAAATTTGCAATATGTAGAATGAACCATATAATTAATTACATCAATAATTACTGCAAAGTATTTATGTAATAGTGCTGGGTACCGGTCTGCGAAGATAGGTATCCTTTTTTGTATTAAAGAAAGTTAAACACGATGGAGTTTCAAGAAAAAGGAGTATATTTGCAGCACAGTTAATAACTGTGCTGAAATGAATGTACTATATATAACATAGGTAATGTTTTACCACAAAACGTTTATTGCAATTTGGTTAAAATGCACTGTCTGAGAAGATAAAGTATTTTTGGCTCATTGATTGGAATGAGTTACATTTATGAGTAAATTAGTTTTAAGGTGTTGCTTGTCTGTGATGGATAAGCAACACCTGTTTTTTCGCTCTATGATATAAGCTATTCTGCTAAATTCTCTCGAGAATTTATGGTAACACCTATGCTATGGCAGTGTAGAAACTCCACGATGAAATCAAATTCTCTCGAGAATTTAGTAGAATAGGTGTTTTTCTGTCAACCTCGTGTCAACCTTTGTCAACCTCAAAATAGGTTGCAACCCCGATAAACAAAGGGTTTTGACAACCTGTCAACCTATTTTGAAAAAATCTCTATGTATTGATCATGTAAAAAACAGGTTAAAGCTGCTTTAGCCATTCAACGATCAGATGGATAACCTCGGGTGCAAAGGTCTCTTCGATCTCTTTATACTCAGACGGGTCGCCAGTGGTACAGTGCTGGAAGAGATGGTTGACACCCTCAATCGCCAGAATGCTCTTTCTGCCTTTAAGTTCCCGACGTAGGATACTGAGATTCTCCTCGCAATTCACTTGTCGGTCCTTAGTGCCATTGAGTGCCAGAACGGGACAACGGATGTTACCAATAAGGTTGGTAATGTCCAAGTTGAGGAAATAGCGCATATAGGGAGTGGCAGACTGTACCTTCACCATCTGAAGATTCTGGGCCAGGTCTGCAGGTAGGGTAGTAATGTCGGAAATGGGATTCTTACCCACCTTCAAGCTATCAAAAATACTCTCGAGGGTCTTGCAGTATTGGTCGACCACATCCTGCGAGTATCCAGCTTGCTGCAGCACATATTGGTTCTGTTCCAACAATGTCTTCTCGCCAGAAACGATATTTCCGGCCAGACTCACCACGAAATCGGTTTTTCCTTCAGCTGCTAACATTAAGCCGATGGTTCCGCCCTCGCTGTGGCCTATTATTCCCACACGATCGAAGCGTGAGCGCAGCAGGTTGATGCCCGCCAAGGCATCATTTTTGAGATCTGCTGTTGTGACCGAAATCACATCGCCTGTCGATTCGCAGAATCCTCGGTCGTCATAGCGCAGTGTAGCAATGCCCTGACGTGCCAACGCATCGGCGATGACAGCAAAAGGTTTATGCTCAAAGATCTCCTCGTCCCGGTTTTGCAAGCCACTTCCCGTGACCATCAGCAGCACTGGTGTTTGTCGGGTATAGTCTTTGGGCGTGGTTAATGTGCCTTTCAGTAGGGCATCACCATTGCTGAAACTCACTTCCTCAGTTTGATAAGGGAAAGGAGCAACGGGTGTCTGGGGTCTAGAACGCTTGGATGAGCCCGGTGTGAGGGTCATGGGAAACGACTTCCCGTGCTGGGTGAAGGTGCCTACAATTGATGCAACACGATAGTTACCCTCAAAACGGGCGTTAATAGTAGGTATGGAAATCTTGATGTCTGTCTTGCCATGCTCCAAGATGGCAGGCAGCCCAGTGACTCCCTGGTCTGGCGAATCCATCGTGCAGGCACCATTGTTGAGGTGAAAGATCAATGTCAGTTCGGTGCCCATCACATTTAGCTTGCCCGACCAGGTACCGTCTTTTGGAGACTTCTGTGCCCCAGCAGCAAGTGAGATGAGGAGCATCAGTGGGATGATAACGATTTTTCTCATTGTGTTATTTGTTATTTGATATGGATACTACCGGGAAGAACGACATTTCCGCACCGAGTGTTGTTTTAACCAAGAGCTGTTATTGCACGATTGAATTCCAAAGCGAGGCAACGAGCTTCTGACGCAAAAGTAGGAAAAAGAATTCATAATGACAAATAAATCGCTATTTTTCTTACATTGCTCACTATATGTAAAATTGCCACTAAATTAGTCAAGCCTAATGTCAAGAAAACGCACTGATTCATACATTACAGCAAAGAAAGATAAAACCGATCCACGCTGCGTTTAAGGTAATCTTAAGCATCTTTGGTTCTAAAGGTCGTACTGTAACCGATCGCTCTCATCTAAGATCGCAAAGGGGAAATGCTCTTACCATACATTATTATAGAATTCATCACTATAATTCCAATTTATTTCTTATCTTTGCGGACAAGAAGAGAAATCACGAAAAAATGAATAGAAATCAACAAATCATCCGTACGAGTGTGGTGGGCATTGCTGCCAACCTCTTTCTTGCAGCCTTCAAGGCTGTGGCAGGATGGGTAG
>ULNB01038876.1_pt1 | contig 23547 bp, 19 predicted proteins | sample 1951811 | NCBI WGS metagenome assembly ULNB01 (sample SAMEA4835566, study PRJEB28245) | human gut metagenome | biome: gut microbiome; material: fecal sample | place: Denmark | collected 2008
CATCTGGCTTAACGAAAACGTTCAGGAAAAGAAACTGACATGAAAGACCTTTGGTCAGCACAAAGCAGCAACTGTGACGTGCGTCTGCATCTGATACCAGAGAGTGGCAATGGCAGCCAACTGCACTATGAGGATATTCTTTGCTTTGATAAATCATATGAAAAAGAGGATGCATCAGAATTTTGATACGCCCTCTTTTTATTATCCTATTCTGGACTATACATTAAAATAATAATTCAATTCTTGTTCTGCACTCCCGGCATGGTTGGACAGGTCCTTGATGATTTCCCCATGTTCCAGCAATGCAACACGCGTACTGATATCCACTGTATGCTGTAGGTTGTGGCTACTGATCAGAATCGTGGCACCAGTGGACTTATTGTATTCAACGAGCATATTTTTCAATATGTTTTGACTTGAGGGATCAAGGAAATTGAAAGGCTCATCTAAAATCAGCAGTTTAGGATGGTTTAACATCGCAGATAAAATGCCGATCTTTTGCTTATTCCCTGCGGAGAAATCACGGATGAGCTTTTTTTGTCCTAAGATCTCATCAGCCATGAATCGTTCATAGCCTTGGAGCCACGAGTGGACATCATCCAGGGGCAGATTATTTACTTTTCCGATGAATTCGAAGTATTCTTCCGGCGTTAAGAAATCAATGAGGAATCCCTCATCAATATAAGCTCCGGTAGATGACTTCCATTCTTCACTGGTAGAAGGATCAATTTCTGCCCCTTCTTTTCCTTGGAAGATCACATTGCCTTCATCAGCCTTCAGTAGATCCAACATCAGCCTAAATAAGGTTGTTTTTCCTGCTCCGTTGTTTCCAACAAGTCCTAAGATGTCACCTGAGTTGATGAAGAATTCGGGGATATGAACAGCAGTTTTCTCCCCGAAATTCTTTTTTAAGTTATGAATGATTATTTCCATCTTGGGTTTATCGGATGTTCCGTCCGTGACAATTCTTGAATTTCTTGCCGCTTCCACATGGGCAAGGATCATTTGGGCGTGGCATCTTCTCAGCTCTGTATGGGACATGGCTGACTTGTTGTGCGCCCTCACGTGTGTCGCGATGAGCTGCAGCTTGTTGATTAGGATCACTCAAGTCGGCTTTCTGTTCGTTGTAACGCTGACTATGCTCTTCGGGAGCGGCTTCCTGTACTTCTTGCTGCTGCATTTCAGGAATCTGGCCTCTCATAAGGATACTTGTAATACGGTTGTTCATATCATCAATCATGGTATCCCAGATCTTTGCACTTTCAAGCTTGTACACCAGTAAAGGATCTTTCTGCTCGTAGGAAGCATTCTGAACGCTGTGGCGAAGTTCATCCAATTGACGGAGATTCTCTTTCCAATCATCATCAATGATGTGAAGAAGAATTACTTTTTCAAACTGCTTAACGACAGATTTACATTCTGTATCATAAGCCTCCTTGAGTTTACAAGGAATGTTGTACACACGCTTTCCGTCTGTGATCGGTACGACAATTCGTTCGAACCTATCTCCTTCATTTTCCTGTACTTGCTTGATGATAGGCCAGGCGATGCTTTGGATACGGTCAGTCTTGCGCTTGAAGCTTGCCATCGCATCCTGGAAACTGCGTTCTTCAAGCTCACCTTTATTACCGTCAATCAACTCCTGTTCAGTGAACGGACATTCCATGGCAAGAACCTTTAGGAATTGCTCCTTGATCCCTTCATAGTCATTCTTTTCAATAATATTTACGATGCGATCCCAAATGATATTGGTAATGTCCATTCCGATTCGTTCACCCATCAATGCATGGCGCCGTTTCTCGTATATCACCGTACGCTGCTTGTTCATGACATCATCGTATTCCAGCAAATGTTTACGGATACCGAAGTTGTTTTCTTCCACTTTCTTCTGAGCGCGTTCGATGCTCCTTGAAATCATTGGGCTCTCGATACGTTCTCCATCCTTGAATCCTAGTCTGTCCATGACACTGGCAATACGCTCTGAAGCAAATAAACGCATCAGCTTATCTTCAAGAGAAACGTAAAAGACGGAAGATCCAGGATCGCCCTGACGTCCTGCACGACCACGAAGCTGACGGTCTACACGGCGGCTTTCATGACGCTCAGTGCCAATGATCGCAAGACCACCAGCTGCTTTTACTTCTGGCGTTAATTTAATGTCGGTTCCACGACCAGCCATATTCGTGGCAATCGTTACGGCACCAAGCATACGCTGCTCTTGATGCTTGTTACCGTTTTCATCTGTTACCGTAATTGTCCCCATTGTGCTACGACCTGCTTCTGCAACGATCATAGCTTCTTTTTGATGCAATTTAGCATTCAGTACGTTATGAGGAATGTTACGGAGCTTCAGCATTCGGCTCAGCAATTCTGAGATCTCAACGGAAGTCGTGCCCACCAAACACGGACGACCACTATTACGCATTTCCTCTATTTCATCAATGACGGCTGCGTATTTTTCCCGTGCTGTCTTGTAGACACGGTCATCCATATCATTACGGATTACGGGCTTGTTGGTAGGGATCTCTACAACATCCAATTTGTAGATATCCCAGAATTCACCAGCTTCTGTAGATGCTGTACCTGTCATACCGGCCAGCTTGTGATACATACGGAAGTAGTTTTGCAACGTGATCGTTGCGAATGTTTGAGTGGCAGCCTCAACTTTCACGTGCTCCTTTGCCTCAATTGCCTGATGCAATCCGTCGCTCCAGCGACGACCCTCCATGATACGTCCAGTTTGTTCGTCTACAATCTTCACTTCACCATCCATGACAACGTATTCATCGTCCTTATTAAACATGGTGTAGGCTTTCAGCAATTGCTGGAGCGTGTGAACACGTTCGCTCTGTACGCCATAGTGGTTCAGAAGGTCATCTTTCTTGTCAATGCGTTCTTGGTCAGACAGGTCCTTCTCATTCTCCAAGGCGGAGAGTTGAGAGGTAATATCTGGCAATACGAACAAATCTTTATCGTTTACCTGTTGGGCTAACCAGTCTGTTCCCTTATCAGTCAGGTCACAGGAGTTCAGCTTTTCATCAACTACGAAATACAGGGGCTCTACAGCCTCCGGCATTCTCCGGTTGTTGTTCTCCATATAGTACTCTTCCGTTTTCAGCATGCCTGCTTTCATGCCTTCCTCAGAGAGGAATTTGATCAAAGGCTTGTTCTTGGGAAGGGCAAGATGCGAGCGGTATAAAGAAAGGAATCCTTGCTGCAGCTCTTCTTGGTTATTGGTCTGCATGCCCTCGGCAATCTTAGTCTTTGCATCTGCCAGATATTGAGTGGCCAATTGTCGTTGAACGCCTACCAATTTCTCTACTAAGGGCTGGTATTCTTCGAACATCTGGTCATCGCCCTTAGGTACAGGGCCAGAGATGATCAATGGCGTTCGAGCATCATCAATTAAGACAGAATCGACCTCATCAACGATAGCGAAATTATGCTTCCTTTGTACAAGATCATCTGGAGAAACAGCCATGTTGTCACGCAGGTAATCGAATCCGAATTCATTGTTTGTACCGAAAGTGATATCTGCCTGGTATGCCTTACGGCGTTCCGGGGAGTTCGGCCTGTGTTTGTCAATGCAATCAACAGACAATCCGTTGAATTCATACAATGGTCCCATCCACTCAGAGTCACGTTTTGCAAGATAGTCGTTAACAGTGACCATGTGAACGCCATTACCCGTCAATGCATTCAGGAATACCGGGAGAGTAGCGACAAGCGTCTTTCCTTCACCTGTTGCCATTTCTGCGATCTTTCCTTGATGCAAGGCAATACCTCCAAATAGTTGGACATCATAATGGATCATATCCCATTTGATTTTATTGCCACCTGCTGTCCATTCATTGTGATAGATTGCCTTGTCCCCATCAATCGTGATAAAGTCTTTGCTGGGATCGGCTGCCAATTCTCTGTCGAAGTCTGTGGCAGTAACGATAACCTCCTCGTTTTCAGCAAAACGTCGAGCAGTATCCTTGACGATGCTGAATGCAACGGGCATTACCTCATCCAAGGCCTTCTCGTAAATATCAAGTACTTCTTTTTCAAGTTTGTCTATTTGATTGAAGATGTCTTCTCGCTCATCAATGGGAGTATCCTCAATCTTTGCGCGTAACTCATCAATTTGTGCTTTTTCTTCTTTTGCAGAGTCCTGGACATACTTTTGGATCTCTTTTGTCTTGGCACGGAGTTCGTCATTGCTTAATGCTTTGATTGCGGGATAGGCTTCCTTAACCTTCTCAACCAACGGCTGGATAAGTTTCATGTCACGACTTGACTTATCACCGAACAATGACTTTAGAAATTTGTTGAAATTCATTGTTTATATTGTTTTGTTTTCTTGTCTATACGAAATTGCTTGCAAAATTACGCATTATTTTCCGTATTTCCTAATTAATAATGTGAAATGTTTGATTAAAAGTCATGGGGTTCAGTAACAACGGACTCATAACTTTTTAAGCTTGGGGTTAAGGCAGAGGCTCTGCCTTGCAGGCATTCGGTGCCCTTATTCGTATAGCTTTCGCCAGTGTAGGCGCAATGCGGTCGATTGTAACTGGAGTCGTAAGGTGCTTGGCTTTTATTCCTGCCCCATATAGGATGATGGGGAAGGGAACGTAAAATGCGCGTGAGGTGTAGCTTTCTTGGCTGTCTTCATTGAGTAAGCGCCATCCAGCTGCAACTTCGATAATGATATCCCCACTGGTGGTTGGATTGTAACCATTTCTCAACTTGATGATATCATTGCTTCCTGTTTGTAAGCGATCTGTCGTAAAGACGTCCCTGACACCCGCATTTTGAATCAGGAATTCCTGCGAACGACTTAGTACGTCACTGAAACTGATTCTCTTTTGTTCGATGAGTTTCCTATTCAGATAAATTTGGTTGTGGAAACAAGCTTCTACATATCTTCCTTGGCCATATATGGCACCTAAATATATGTTGAGTAGATTGGCTGTCCTGTTGATGTAAAAGGTCCCTGTAGGAATCCTATATTTGCTATATTCAACATTCTCTTCATCTCTAAATCCCGTACTTGTTAAGACAAAAAGTACATTTTGTTTTCCTACGGTGGTTTCTATAGAAGAAATCAGTTCGGAAAGTAAATTATCCAACTGTAGATAAGCACTTTCTGTTTGTGCCTGCCAGTTTGTCGGTTTCGCTTCCTGTGCAGTAAGGGTCACGGACATCATGTCTGTGATGTCATCCTTACCCATGGAATGATCCTGAACGCAACGGATGGCAGTCTTGATGACCAACGCATTTCTATCTGATTCTGTACGAGTGCTTTGCAGATTCTCGTTATTTAGTTTCTTTATCCAAGAAGATGCCCGGTTGGAATAATATGTTGAAGTGCATAGGCTCCCTGTCTTATCTTGAATCCAAAAGGCTCCGTCCGCTGCGTGTCCTGCTGACAGAATGGCGGCATCACAGTCGGCGGCGATCGCATAAATCATAGCTTTGCCTTTTGTAGAAATCTTGAGCTCATCGGCGAGGGTAGAAGTGGAAATTTGAGCGGGAGATGCTGTGTATTTGTCGTCATCGACACATGACATTGGCCTTAACGTGTTCCTGTCCAGCCATTGGGTTCCGACGATGCTATTGTAATAAGGTGTCGTTCCCGTCATAATACATGCGATGGCAGACGCTCGGTCAACTGGCTCAAAGGGGTAGGAGGCTGTCTCATAAACCATTCCTTGCCGCATCAGTTTCTTCCATCCTTCTGCAGTATAAAGAGCTGAGAATTCTTCAATATAGTCAGTCCGTAACTGGTCAATGGCAATGCTGACAACGAGCTTGGGTGCTGGTTGTACCAACTGCGCATTGATCGGATTTGCAGACAACGTAACGAGTATTGCGGTGATGTATTTATTCATGCTTGTTACGATTGAGTTTTAAAATCTTTCTTCCTTTTGGGGTAGCTGTCAAGCAACGTAAGAGCAAAGAACATGCCACAAAATTCATCCCTTCCGCATATTCCTGGAAAAGATTCCCTATAAAGAAAAGGATGATCAAGGCTATCCACAAATTAATGAACCAGTAGCCCCTTCCATTCTTGAGTCGTTTCAAAATGGGATAGATCAGCAAAAGAGGGAGAGGATTTAATGCTAATATTTGTAAGTTGAGGCTGACAGTTGGGTGCTGTGAGAATATCATTGCTGTGAGGATGACCCCGGCTGTGCCAGCTGAGGCGAAGAGGACAAGGTCGTATATCCAGAAACGACATTTCCTCCTAATCTCGCAGCAGGTGGCAATCACTGTAAATGCCAATAGAATCAATGCACATTCTGTCGGGGTAAGGAGAAAATTTCCTATATTGGCTTCCCCTTGGGGACGTATTAGGTAAAATGTACTGTCCACGAATGGCTTGGTCTTACCATTTTCTGTGATCGTGGCATTAGCAAAATCCTTCCTGAGACTGTCTGGCAAGAATTGTTGCTGTGTATAATTTGTCTTGAAGTCGGCCTTGACACCTAAAAGAATATCGTTTCCAAAGCGTGCCCATAAGTGTTTCTGGTTCCATTGGTGCGTCATTTCCCGATAACTCGTCGTGACATTCATTCCCTGATGGAAATCAACACTTCCATTTAGGTGATAGATTAAGATATCCCTGGCTCTTGTCGTGCAATTATCATAGAAATAATTGTATCTGTAAACACGATTTTCTGGGAGGTAGTTCTCGTCGATGGCACGTGCGATGTTCAATTTTTCTGCTCCAGTGAGATGCAGGTCCTGTTCAATAACCCACCTGTGCTCATCTTGATATTCCTGAAGAAAGTCAGGGAAAGGTATGATTCCCATTTCGTAATCGGTCAATCCAAAGATAAATCTAAGTATGAAGAATTTTTGACGAAAAGAGAACATCCCGTAGTTAATGGCAAGATCCTGCCCTCTCTGTGGATCTTGAAAACGAATGGCAGTATGACCATATAAGGAATACACTTCAGAACCAGGCCCACAAGTAAGTAAACTGATTTTTATCGAATCTGTATTCACTTTTGGGAGAGCGTCACTGTCCTGACCTTTTAGGGCCGTTGTTAATAACATGAAAATTAACACCCAGCACCACCTTAAATTATATTTAAAACGTTTCACGATGCAAAAATAACTTATATTTCCCACTTATCGTGCTATTATTTCGAAATTTTTCGATAATTTTGCAAGCAAATTTGAAATACAGACAAAATGAAGAAAATACTATGCGTCGCATTTCTCTGCATCATGTCTCTTACAGCATTTGCACAGAGCGGCACAAACTCTCCTTATAGCCAGTATGGTTTGGGTATCCTTTCCGAACAGTCAAGTGGCTTTAATCGTGGTATGAATGGATTGGGATTGGGCTTTCACGAGCACAATCAGGTGAATTATTTGAATCCAGCTTCATATTCTGCCATTGACTCCCTGACTTTTATTTTCGATGCAGGTATTTCTGGCCAGATCACTAATTTTTCAGAAAATGGGACAAAGTTGAATGCAAATAATGGGAACTTCGAGTATGTAGTTGCAGGTTTCCGTGCCTTTCGTCATGTGGGCGTTAGTTTTGGATTGGTTCCTCTTACTAATGTTGGCTATAACTATTCCAGTACGAACTATATTGATGAGGGCAAGAAGGGAACCTATACGAATGCATACTCTGGTGACGGAGGGCTTCATCAAGTTTACTTAGGAGCAGGATGGGAGCCTTTCAAGGGATTCTCCTTGGGTGCTAATTTCGGCTATCTATGGGGAACGGAGAATCGCTCTTTGGTAACGAGCTTTAGTGAGACCTATGCAAATACGTTGTCAAAATACTATACCGTGGATGTTAGGAGCTATAACCTGAATGTTGGCGCTCAATATACGGCAAAGTTGAACAAGAAAGATGCTATTACTATTGGTGCAACATATACCATGGGTCATAAGTTGCATTCAGACCCGGAATTGCAGGTAATCTCTACAAATAGTGAGACGGCAGTGTCTGATACGACCACGTTTACCGTCAAGAATGGGCTGGAAATTCCTAATGTCTATAGTGCAGGCTTTATGTACAACCACAATGACCAACTAAAGTTTGGCGTTGATTACAGCTTGCAGAAATGGGCGAAGATCGATTTCCCGCAATATAGTGTGGTCAATAACGTCCCCCAGTATGCATTAGAAAGCGGCTTATACAAAGACCGTCAGAAAGTAACCGTTGGGGCAGAACTTTGTCCGTCTGCTTATGGAAGGAATTTCTTTGGGCGGATTCATTATCGTGCAGGCGTCTCATACGCGACACCTTATATTAAGATAAATGGACAAGACGGTCCTAAAGAGATCAGTGCCAGTTTGGGTTTTGGTATCCCAATCATGAATCAGTTTAATAATCGCTCAATATTGAATATCAGTGCTCAATGGGTTCACCAGTCGGCAAAAGACTTGATTACGGAGAATACCTTCAGAATTAATATTGGCATAACCTTCAACGAGGGCTGGTTCGCAAAGTGGAAAGTTCAATAGTAGATGCAGAAAGGATATCTTATAATTCTGTTCTCATTTGTAATGTTTGTTCTTTTCCTCACTTCTTGTGAGGAGCAGAAGGAGCATACGGCGCCTGCTGTCTTTCCGAGAGATTCTGCTTCAGTCATGACAAGTTATGGCGTTAATACGTTGATTTCCGATTCTGGTATTATCAAATATCGTATTGTCACAGAACGATGGGATGTCAACACGGTGAAGAATCCTTCCCGTTGGACTTTTGAAAAGGGCGTGTTTTTGGAACAATTTGATGAGAAGTTCCATGTCCAGTCCTATATTCAATGTGATACGGCATATTATTTTGATCAAATGAAACTTTGGGAGCTGAGAGGCAGGGTACGCATCCTTACGAAGGATGGCATTCGTTTTTCAAGTGAACAATTATTTTGGGATGAGAATAAGCACGAGCTATATTCCTATGTATTCTCGCGCTTGATTACCCCTGACCGTCAATTGCAAGGTAGCTATTTTCGGAGTGACGAAAAGATGACGCGTTATTTTGTGTCCAATTCCAAAGGCTCCTTTACTAAAGGTGATCTTGATGATAATAGTAACGATACCTTGCGTACGGCTCCGGATTCTGCAAAGACAAATTTCCGCCAACAGGCATTGCCACAACGGAAGAGTACTTCAATACCGATAATGCATTAATGGAAGATTCTGTAGACATACACCTTATATTGGAAATCATCATTACGATGGCTTTCTCGGCATTTTTCTCTGGTATGGAGATTGCTTTTGTCTCCAGTAACAGAATGTTGGCTGAGATGGATAAGGAAAAGAATGGATTGGCCCAGAAGATCATTGGTGTCTTCTTTAAGCATCCGAACAACTTTGTGAGTACAATGCTTGTAGGTAACAATATTGTAATGGTCGTTTACGGTATCCTTTTCGCAAGGTTGTTTGACAATACAATCTTTTCGAGTTATGATGCGGCATTTACGGTTCCTGCTGATACCATTCTCTCAACGATGATTATTCTATTTACTGGAGAGTTCCTGCCGAAGGCGTTATTTAAAAGTAATCCCAACCGATTATTGACGATTTTCTCTTTGCCTGCTTATGTCTGTTATATCGTTCTCTGGCCGATCAGCCGATTCTCGACATGGATGTCGCGCTTGATCTTACGGTCTTTTGGCGTGAAGATAGGGAAAGAGGATCCTGAAGGAGAATTTACAAAGGTCGATTTGAATTATTTAGTGCAATCAAGTATCGATAATGCCAAGAATGAGGATGATATAGAAGATGAGGTCAAGATATTCCAAAATGCCCTTGATTTCCCGGATACGAAAGTGAGGGATTGCATGGTGCCTCGCACGGAAATTAATGCCGTTGACATGGAGGATTGCACTCTTGAGCAATTGCAGCAAAAATTCATAGAAAGTGGCAATTCCAAGATCATTGTATATAAAGAAGACATAGACCATATCGTGGGATATATTCATTCGCTGGAGATGTTCAGGGAGCCTAAGGACTGGCGTACGCATATTCGTACGATGCCATTTGTTCCTGAGACCATGGCAGCGCAGAAGTTGATGAAAATTTTATTGCAGGAAAAGAAAAGCCTTAGCGTTGTGATCGATGAGTTTGGGGGGACCAGCGGAATTGTCTCTTTGGAAGATATCGTCGAAGAGATCTTTGGCGACATAGAAGATGAGCATGACAATTCGAAGTATATAGCCAAGAAGACAGATAAGAATGAATATCTTCTTTCTGCTCGCTTGGAAATTGACAAGGTAAATGAAATGTTTGATCTTGATCTTCCTGAGAGTGATGAATATATGACAATCGGAGGTCTTATCCTGCATGAATACCAAAGTTTCCCGAAGCTTAATGAAGTGGTAAGAATTGGTCGGTATGAGTTTAAAATTATCAAGAATACGATGACCAAGATAGAACTTGTCAAACTAAAAGTTATGCCTTGACGTAAATTTTAGGAGAAAAATGCCTTTGTTTGATATCTTTTTAGTATTTTTGTACGCATTTTATAAGGTATAGGCTTCACAGGTATTTAATATCTGGGTGATGTCTATTGGCATATGGCTAAACGAATATAATAAAACATAAATGAAATAATTAAAAATGGCAGCATTAGGAAAAATTAGAAGCAGAGGTATCATTTTGATCTGTATTATCGGATTTGGCCTCTTTGCGTTCATTGCCGAAGAACTGTTCCGCTCTTGTGAATCCACGCAAAATGACAAGAGACAGCAAGTAGGCGAAGTTTTAGGTGAGAAAATCAATGTGAATGATTTCCAGAAGTTAATTGATGAGTATACCGAGGTCATCAAGATGCAGCAGGGCTCTGAGAGTCTCACTGACGAACAGTTGAATCAGGTGAAGGATATGGTGTGGAATACCTATGTCCAGAGCAAGTTGATTAGTGATGAGGCTGAAAAGTTAGGACTGAAGGTTACAGATGGGGAAATGCAGAATATCCTGAAGGAAGGTACGAACCCTATGCTTCTCCAGACCCCTTTTGTAAACCAACAGACAGGTCGCTTTGACGCAAACGCTTTGCAGAAGTTCTTGGCTGATTATAAGACACAATCTGCCAATAACCCACAGCTTGCAGACCAATATGGCAAAATTTACAAATATTGGACATTCATTGAGAAGACTTTGCGTCAGCAGACTTTGGCCCAGAAATACCAGAACTTGCTTGCGCATTGCTTCCTTTCCAATCCTGTTGAGGCTAAGATGGCATTTAAGGATGAAAATGAAGAGAGTTCCATTCAGTTGGCTTCCTTCCCTTATTCCAGCATCGCAGACAACAAGGTTCAAATTTCGGAGTCAGACTTGAAGTCGAAATATGAGGAATTGAAGCCACGTTTCAAGCAATATGTGGAAAGTCGTGATATCAAGTATGTTGATGTCCAGGTAACTCCTTCAGCCAGCGATCGTTCTTCTTTACAGAAGCAGTTTGCCGGTTATGCAAAGGACTTGGCAGCTGCGGCTGATCCTTCAGAGATAGTTCGTAAAAGCACTTCTTTGGTCAACTACCTTGGTATTCCTGTTAGCAAGAATGCTTTCCCGACAGATATCGCCCAGCATTTAGATTCTATGGCAGTAGGTTCTGTATATGGTCCTTTTGAAGACAAGGCAGATAACTCTCTGAATATCGTTAAATTAATGGCAAAGGAGCAGTTACCTGATTCTGTACAGTATCGTGCTATCCAGGTTGGTGGTGCCTCCCTTGATGCAGCTCACAAGACAGCAGATTCTATTTTTACGGCCTTGAAGGGCGGTGCAGATTTTGAGGCAATTGCCAAGAAATATGGTCAGACAGGGCAGAGCCAGTGGTTGACCACTCGCATGTATGAGAATAGTCCTTCTATGGATAAGGATACGAAGAATTTGATTAACACTTTGAATACGGCAGCTGTGAATAGCATTCAGAATCTTACGTTCACGCAAGGCAATATGATCGTTCAGATTCAGGATCGCAAGGGCGTTACCAGCAAATATACAGCTGCAGTGATCAAGAAGAACATTGAATTCTCTAAGGACACTTATTCTGCAGCATATAACAAGTTCTCAACTTTTGTCAGCGCTAATCAGACTGCAGATGCAATCACAAAGAACGCTGCAAAGAGTGGCTATACGGTTAAGGAAGCCAATGATGTAACGACAGCACAGCATTATCTGGCTGGCATCCATAGTACACGTGATGCCTTGAAGTGGTTGTTCGCTGCGAAGGAAGGTGAAGTGTCTCCTATGTATGAATGTGGTGACAATGATCATTTATTAGTTGTTGTTTTGAATAAGGTGCATCCTATTGGCTATCGTACTTTGGATGATCCTCAGGTAAAGGACATGGTAAAGGCTGAGGTCTTGAAAGATAAGAAAGCAGAGCAAATCATGGCAAAGATTAGCGGAGTGCATAATCTAAACGTGGCAAAGGCTAAGGGTGGCATTATTTCAAATGTCAACCAGATTACTTTCTCTTCTCCGACATTCCTGCCAGCAACTGGTGCCAGCGAGCCTGCTCTGAGTGGTGCGGTTGCAGCAACTGCAAAGGGTAAGTTCTGCAAAAATCCTGTCAAGGGCAATGCGGGTGTTTATCTGTTCATGGTGTCTAACAAGACCATGCGTCCAGGTAAATTCAATGATAAGACGGAGGAGCAGAAGCTCAAGCAGAAGGCTATGCAGTATGCAAGCAACTTTATGAACGAACTCTACCTTAAGGCGAAGATCGTTGATAACAGATATTTGTTCTTCTAAAGAAAGAATTCCAAGATCAATAAAAGCCCGATGATTGAGATGTCATCGGGCTTTTATTTGATTTGTGAGAAAGAATGGAGTAGAAGCTTCCTCAGATTTAATCTATCTTAGTAATCTACGCCACCATCATCTTCTACATCCTCTGCCTCAAGGTTGAGGTCCTCAGGATCCGTTTCGAATGTGGTACGATAACTTTCTTCTGTCAACTTATCCTCATCGAAGGCATCATCGTCCTCGTCCTCTGCGTCATTGTAGTTGTCATCGTCGGGCATATCCTCCTCCTCGTCTTGCTCCTCATCAGCTTTCTCATCTTGCTTGTCCAGTTCATCTAAGTCGCTGAATTTCATCCGAGGCTTCTCTACAATAGGCTTTTCCTTGGCGAAAATGGCTTCCACCCATGTACCCTTCGGGATCTCAAGGACTTCAAAACCATCGTTGACTTTCTTTTCATACATACCTCCAGGCTTGTGGAGACGGTCTTTTGGGAGTGTTGTGGTGCTGATGTCAAATCCACTCTCGATGATATCCTGAATGCTTTGGGAAAGAGACTCCCAGCCTCCACCGAAATTACGCTCCAAGACTTCCATTAACTTGGCTGCTGAGATATGGCGTATGTTTTCATACGTGAGATCAGTAACCCTTAAAATAGGACGCTTCTTGATTGCCAATTTTATTTTTGTATTGTCATCAATTCTAACGCTGCCTATCTTGAACCCCCGAAGTTCGTATTTCTTGATGACCTCAGGCTTGTCGATCTTTATCTCTTCCATCTCAAATGCGCTGCGTATGATGTCTGTATAGTGGCGCATGTTGTCTTTTAATTCCGCATCCTTTTCTGCAGCCTCCCACATCCGAAAGATATCATTTTCCTGAATATCCCACACATTACTCTTGGTTAATGTTTTGAGCGTCAAAGCTTTTTTCTCTTGTTTCATACGTTGATAAATAATTAATCAAATATAACCACATCAGAATTATTTCTTCTTGTGCTGCAAAAGTAAATACTTTACTCTGAATTCACAAGTTTTTCAAAAGGAAATTTTGGCTATGTGCTATATATTTTTTAATTTTGTAGCTACAAAGATGAGTCAACCATTAGCTGAAAGGATGAGGCCTCACACCCTGGACGAATATGTCGGACAGAAGCACTTGGTAGGTGAGGGTGCTGTGCTGCGTAAGATGATCGATGCAGGACATATTTCTTCTTTTATCCTCTGGGGACCTCCGGGGGTAGGAAAGACTACTTTAGCTCAGATTATCGCAAATAAGTTGCAGGTTCCTTTCTATACTTTAAGTGCTGTTAGCAGTGGGGTTAAGGATGTTAGAGATGTGATTGAGAAGGCAAAAAACGGTAGGTTCTTCAATTCTCCATCACCGATCTTGTTTATAGATGAGATCCATCGGTTCAGCAAATCACAGCAAGACTCTTTGTTAGGTGCTGTGGAACGGGGGATCGTGACCTTGATCGGTGCCACGACGGAGAATCCGTCTTTTGAGGTGATTCGTCCTTTATTGTCCAGATGCCAGTTGTATGTCCTCAAGCCATTGGGGAAGGAAGATTTGTTAGAACTCCTTCATCGGGCTATTACGCAGGATGTGGAATTAAGGAAGAAGCATATCACCTTGAACGAGACAGGTGCCCTCTTGAGATATAGTGGTGGCGATGCACGAAAATTGTTGAACATTTTAGAACTTGTCGTGGACTCGTCAAACAGTAATGAGATAGAGATCACGGACCAGCTGGTCGTTGACAGGTTACAAGAGAACCCTCTCGCATATGACAAGAATGGGGAGATGCATTATGACATTATCTCTGCTTTTATAAAGAGCATTCGGGGAAGTGATCCAGATGCAGCTCTCTATTGGATGGCACGGATGATCGAAGGAGGAGAAGACCCTCAGTTTATTGCAAGACGCTTAGTGATCAGTGCGGCTGAAGATATCGGACTGGCAAATCCCAATGCCTTGCTCTTGGCGAATGCCACCTTCGATGCCGTCATGAAAATTGGATGGCCAGAAGGGCGGATACCCCTTGCTGAATGTGTGGTTTATCTGGCGACCAGCCCGAAAAGCAATTCTGCTTATTTGGGCATTGCACAGGCTTTGGATACAGTCAAGAAAACAGGGAACCAACCTGTGCCCTTACACTTGAGGAATGCGCCAACTGCCCTGATGGAGGAATTGGGATATCATGATGGCTATAAGTATTCGCATGATTATCCCGGTCATTTTGTCGAGCAGCAGTATCTCCCAGATCAATTGAAAGATGTACGAATTTGGCACGCCCAACATTCACCTTCGGAAGAGAAGTTGTACAAGTGGATGATCCAATGTTGGGGTGACCGGTTTAAAGAATAGGATTTGAATATGAAAATTGTAGTTTTAGATGGCTATGGAGCCAATCCGGGCGACCTTTCTTGGGAACCCTTAAGACAATTGGGTGAACTGGTTGTTTATCCGAGAACGGAGCCTAATGAATTAATTGATAGGGCAAAGGGTGCTGAGATCGTCTTGACAAACAAAGTGGTGTTAGATGCTAACATCTTGCAAGAGCTGAAGCACTTGAAATATGTAGGGGTCTTGGCAACGGGTTATAACGTTGTTGATATCCAAGCTGCCAAGCAACTGGGTATAATCGTCACGAATATCCCGGCTTATAGTACAGACAGCGTTGCACAAATGACCTTCGCCCATATCCTGAATATCATGAATAGGGTTGACCATTATGCCATGGCGAACCGGGATGGGCGTTGGAGCCGGAATCAGGACTTCTGTTATTGGGACACACCTTTAAAGGAACTTGCTGGCAAGACCATGGGCATTGTGGGCTTAGGGCATATAGGGAAGAAGGTGGCTCGTATCGCCAGGGATTTTGGTATGGATGTCTTTGCCTATACGAGCAAGAATGCTGCGGATCTTCCGGAAGGCATTCAGAAAACAACAAAGGACGGATTGTTCGCGATTAGTGACATTCTTACCTTGCATTGCCCCTTGACGCCAACGACCCGGGAACTGATCAACAAAGAAACTTTAGCTAAAATGAAAGAGGGAGCGATCTTGATCAATACTGGTCGTGGCCCTTTGGTCAATGAGCAGGATGTGGCTGATGCCCTTGCAAGTGGCCATTTAGGTGCCTATGGAGCTGATGTGATGTGCAAGGAGCCTCCTGTCGAGGATCACCCTCTGTTCAAGCAACCGAATGCGTTCATTACTCCTCATATCGCTTGGGCTACCGTTGAGGCGCGTGAACGCCTGATGGAGATTGCCGTTCATAATGTCAAGGCATTCCTTGATGGGAATCCTGTTCATGTCGTAAATCAATAAGATGTTCTATCAAGATCCTGATTTTGTCAAGACCATACAAGAGATTATCGAGTTCTTGGGAACTTTTGCGTTTGCCATTTCTGGGATTCGGCATGCTGCCTCCAGGCATTTCGACTGGTTTGGTGGGTTTGTCTGTGGGGTGGCAGTGGCAATAGGCGGAGGTACGATCAGGGATGTGATGCTTGGAGTGAGACCGTTTTGGATGACATCCCCGATGTATATGATATGCACAGCCTTGGCGCAAGTCTTTGTCATTGTGTTCGCAAAGTACCTTAAGAAGTTGGACAATGCCTGGTTTGCATTCGATACCTTGGGCTTGGCTTTGTTTACCATTGCCGGATTGCAGAAAACCTTGGCTTGTGGTCATCCATTTTGGGTGGCTATCATCATGGGATGTATTACAGGAGCTGCCGGTGGCGTTATCCGTGACATCCTTTTGAATAAGGTGCCTGTCATCTTCCATAAGGAAATTTATGCGATGGCAAGTATAGCTGGGGGCATCTTGTATTGGGCGATGATCCGACTGGATATCAATGTTGGTATTACTGCCATTGCGACTTTCTTGTTAATCTGCATGATTCGGTTCCTTGCAGTCAAATACCATATATCCTTGCCTATCCTGCATAGTGAGGAGCAGAATTCTTAGGGCTCTCTCCTCACTTCAAAGAATCCTAACCGATGGGAAATTCCTTTCCTGTTCAGTGAGCGTAAAAGATAGACTCCGTTGGGAATCGAATTCACGTCCATGGATTTCCCTTCATATCGCTTGGAAGAGAGGATCGTTCCCTGCAGGGTTTCTATGCTGACCATTTCTGCGTCGAGCGTGCTTGGCTTAATAGGTAGAATCAGTCTCTTCCCATCACAAGACAACATTTCCTGCCCTTGTCTTGGCTTGGGCTTTGAGACACTTTGTAGGGCTGCGCTCTCATTGCCGTACCTGTCCATCGCCGTAACCGCAAAATACCGCCCGGAGGTGGCGATGTCTAAGCGGGTCTGTTGAATGCGTGGGGCGATGAGGTTTCGTGGGTCGTGGATGTCGACAGGATATTCTCTGCTGCTATATACATTATATAAAAGGTAGGGAGCATCGCTGTGGTCTGTTGCTCCCTCCCAAGAAATGTGGTCATTAGTGACCTGTATCTTCGTCGGGGCTGATGGCGCAGTGCCGTGAACCCATGTCATGGCAGGGACGAGGGCAGGGAATGCGTCGAAGTCGTTGTAGGCAAAATCATAGATGCCTTTTGTGTCATCCGTAAAAAACTTACTCCTGAAATAGGCATGGCCTAATTGATAATGGCGTAGGATCTCCATCTCACGTGTCACGGTTTCCAAGGGCCAGTCTGCTTGGGAGCGATCCAAGAAGTAGACTCCTAATCCCGGCGCGATGATCTTGCCGCCACTGTTCTCAGCCCAGTCAATGGCAAAAGGAAAGAACTGGTTGTCCTTGAAGTACATCATCGGGAACAATTCGTCCATGAGACCAGAGCGCAACCAACCCTGGGCATCCTGGCATACCTTCGTATATGCATTCCAGCCATGGCTCCAGTAACGACTTAGGTCGTCGAATTTGCCGATAGGGGAGCAGCTCATCTTCACCCAAGGCTTGAGAGCCTTAACCTTATCGTGGATGGCTTCAACGATATGAGTGATATATTTCCTTCCTTGGGCATTCGACACTCGGATCTTCCAGGTCTCTGGATACCGGATATAATCTAAGTGGATGCCATCGATATCGTAATTTTTGGTGATCTCTGCGCAGATGCCAGCAAGATAATTGGCGGTTTGTGGATCTTCCGGGTTCATGTATCCATCCTGGTCGATCTTGCGGATCAGCCTGGGGAATTTCTTTCTCAATGACTTGCAGCCCAAGGCGTTCCATTTTCCAACGGGAATAGTGACGACCCATGCATGCAATTCCATTCCGCGTTTATGGCACTCCTCAATGGCAAACTTTAGGGCATCATAGCCGGGCGACTTTCCTGGAAATCCTGATAAGCATCCGTCCCAAGGTTCATATTGCGAAGGATAGATCATGGTACCACGGATCCTGGTTTGGAGAAGAATGGTATTTACCCCAGCTTTTTGGAGCTTGTCAAGGATATGGCAAAGTTCCTGTTGTTGTTTTTCAGCAGAGCGATCACTCTGAGCATAGCTATGAGGCCAGTCGATACCCCCTATGGTGGTTAGCCATACAGCCCTTACTTCGCGCTTGGGAGTTACCTCCTGTGCATGGAAGGAGAGTGGAAAGGCAAGTAAAATGACTGTCAGCAGTATATGGAATTGTCTCATTTTTCGTTGAAAGTTACAATAATTAACGTATAGAATTGTTTTGTTTATAAATTGCGTGCAAAGTTACGGATATTTTTTTGGTTTTCAAATCTTTTATGTACTTTTGCAAGTAGGAATTTAATTAAATCAATAAGATGATATCTTTTACTATCGCATTGTTGGCTTTGATCTTAGGCTATTTGATCTATGGTCGATTTGTTGAACATGTGTTCGGTCCTGATGACCGTCCAACGCCGGCTGTTGCCAAGGCTGATGGCGTTGATTACATTGTGCTTCCAGGTTGGAAGGTATTTATGATTCAATTCCTGAATATTGCGGGTACGGGTCCTATCTTTGGCGCGATCATGGGCGCATGGTATGGTCCGGCATCTTATTACTGGATTATCTTCGGTTGTATTTTTGCTGGTGCCATGCATGATTATATGAGTGGTATGCTCAGCGTACGCCACAACGGAGCTGGTCTCCCGGAACTGGTGGGTGATTACTTAGGGAACCGCACGAAGAAAGTGATGTTAGTATTCTCCATTTTATTGCTGATGATGGTTGGGGTCGTCTTCGTCTACAGCCCAGCTATCATCTTAGCGGGCTTTGGCGGGTCGAAGCTCCTGTGGATTTTGGTCATCTTCATCTATTATATCATTGCAACCCTTCTTCCGATAGACAAGATTATTGGCAAGATCTATCCACTTTTTGCCTTCTGTCTTTTATTTATGGCACTTGCCTTGTTAGTGGGATTGTTCGTGAAGATGCCAGATATCCCGGAATGGTGGAGTGACCTGGGACAGAGCAACCTGAATGATAATCCAGCCTGGTTGGGCGCGGAAAGTTTTATGTCAAAGAGTCCGCTCTTCCCTTGTTTGTTCATTACGATTGCCTGCGGTGCGATCAGTGGCTTCCACGCCACCCAGAGTCCGTTGATGGCACGTTGCCTGAAGAATGAGAAGTCTGGGCGTCCCATCTTCTATGGAGCCATGATCACGGAAGGCATCGTTGCCTTGATCTGGGCTACAGTGTCTATGTATTTCTTCTATTATGGTGGTTGGAAAGAAGTCGTTACGCCAGAAGTCGTCAACCAGTTCATGGGACAATTTGATGGAGGCAAGACCTTAGTTCAGTTCTTTGATGCCCCAACAGTTGTCAAGACAGTATGTGAGGGATGGCTGGGCATCTTGGGTGGCGTCCTTGCGATCTTGGGCGTTGTGGCGGCACCTATCACCAGTGGGGATACGGCCTTCCGTAGTGCCCGGCTGATCATCGCGGAATTCTTGGGGCTTGATCAGAAAGCCATGCGCAAACGTCTCTATATTGCCATCCCGATGTTCGCTGCCGCAGTGGGATTGCTGGTTTGGCAGATGGCCAATCCGGATGGATTCAATGCAATCTGGCAGTGGTTCGGGTGGTCAAACCAGACCATGGCGGTATTCACCTTATGGACGATAACGGTGTACTTGGTACAGTCGAAGAAGCCATTCTGGGTGTCGTTGATCCCCGCTTTGTTCATGACCGTGGTATGTTCCACCTTCTTGTTGGTGTCACCCCAGGCCTTTGGACTGAGTCAGACTATCTCCTATACCGGCAGTGTTATCTTCTTGGTGGTTGCATTGGTATGGTTCTTTGCATGGTACCACAAGTATACAAAAACAGTTCGATAATCACTTTAACAATCTTGATATGAGAAGAAAATTAGTTTTATTAATTACGGCGTTGCTGATGACGATCACGGCAAGCGCACAGTTTGAGGAAGGGAAGGTATATGCGAATGCTTCATTATCCGGACTCAATCTCAGTTATAATGGAAATGACAAGTTTAATTTCGGCGTAGAAGGCAAGGTCGGCTACTTATTCATGGACAATTGGATGTTGCTGGGTGAGGGATCATTTGTGCACAGTGGCAATGATGATGTTCCCGACTATGCAACCATCGGGGCTCAGTGCCGGTATTATATCGTTCAAAACGGCTTGTTTTTAGGTGCTGGATGCAAACTCTTGCATGCTAACCATAACTACAATGATATCATGCCAGGCATCGAATTGGGTTATTCCTTCTTCATCAGCCATACTGTGACTATTGAACCTTCAGTCTATTACGACCAGAGCTTCAAGAACCACAGTGATTATTCCACCATTGGCCTGAAGGTAGGCTTCGGCATTTACCTGTAAGGAGCCTTGCAGATAGAACAAGGAAATCCCCGTCTTGGTCATTCAAGGCGGGGATTTTTTTGAAAGGTACTTTGCCTCCCATGGTCTATCTGAATCTTGGATATATCTCCGGGTACTGTGTTAGGGGAATAAAAATAAAATCTTTGGCATTTATTTTGTATTCCCCACGGTTTGCAGTATCTTTGCATGAAATATGGAACAACAATATCCATCCCAGTTGCTTGAAAGGGCAATCTCACAGTTTGCCAAATTGCCGGGCATCGGGCGTAAGACAGCCTTGCGCCTGGTACTCTATTTGCTCCGGCAGGATGTCGGAGAAGTAGAAGAGTTTTCATCCGCGATCTTGAAGATGAAGAAAGAGGTGAAGTACTGTAAGGTATGCCATAACATCAGCGACACGGAAATATGTCCGATCTGCTCGGACCCACGCCGTGATTCCTCTACGATCTGCGTGGTGGAAAACATCCAGGATGTCATGGCTGTCGAGAATACCCAGCAATATCATGGACTGTATCATGTCTTAGGGGGAATCATCTCTCCCATGGACGGGATTGGGCCGAATGATATTGAAATCGACTCTTTGGTGGAAAGGGTGAAGGCAGGAGGCGTGAAAGAGGTGATCCTGGCGTTGAGCTCAACCATGGAGGGCGATACGACCAACTTCTATATTTCCAGGAAACTGGCTCCCTTCCAGGTAAGGATGAGCGTGATCGCTCGTGGTATCTCTGTCGGGGATGAACTGGAATACACGGATGAGGTAACCTTGGGAAGAGCTATCTTAAACCGTACCGAGATGAATACGAACCAATAGCATAACGAATGAAAAAAGTGCGTCTCATATTAATGTTGGAGTTTTGGATTCCTTTAGCGGTATCCCTTCTGTTGGTCATCCTCTTCGAGTCGGATATCCTACCCGTAGGATGGGAATCAGCTTATGGCAGCAAGGAGTTCTTCATTGCGGTGGCCATGGAGCTTATTACCATTTGTGCCATTCCCCTTGCCATGCGTCTTTTCAAGTTTAAAAGGGTGCACCGCGAGCTGACGGATGACCCAGATAACCGGGAGAAGAACCTCCTGAAATGGGGTTCCTGTCGTTTGGGCTTGCTCTGCCTTCCCTTATTCCTCAACACCTTATTCTATTATATGTTCATGAATGTCGCGTTTGGATATATGGGAATCATCCTCGCGCTGTGCCTATTTTTCGTATATCCATCCCTCCGGCGGTGCAATGACGAGACGGCTTCACGATGAAGTTGTCGGTGATCATAGTAAGCTATAACGTGAAAGACTATCTGGCGCAATGCTTGGTGGCCTTACAAAGAGCCTTGCGCGATATTGAGGCGGATGTCTATGTCGTGGATAACCACTCCAAGGATGACTCGGTACACTTTGTCACAACGCATTTTCCCAACGTGCATTTAGTCAGTTGCAGCCATAACTATGGCTTTGCGCATGCCAATAACATCGCGATCCGACAGAGCGATAGCGAGTACCTACTCTTGTTGAACCCAGACACAGTTGTAGGGGAGAGCGTTATCTCCCGCGCCTTGTCCTTTATGGACAGCCATGACCGTTGCAGTGCAGTGGGCGTACAGATGCTCAAGGCTGATGGATCCAAGGCAAAAGAGAGCAGGAGAGGGCTTCCTTCTCCCATGACAGCCTTTTATAAGATGGCTGGATTGTGTGAGCGGTTCCCCCAAAGCAGGCGGTTCGCAAAATATTATATGAGCTACCTGCCATGGGATCAACCGGCCAGGATTGACGTCGTGAGCGGTGCCTTTTGCCTGCTTCGCCATCGTGCTTTGGACCAGGTGGGACTTTTGGATGAGGACTTCTTTATGTATGGTGAGGATATCGACTTGTCCTATCGGCTGCTGAAAGGAGGGTACGAGAATTGGTACCTTCCCTTGCAGATCCTGCATTACAAGGGGGAGAGCACGCAGAAGTCTTCTTTCCGCTATGTCCATGTCTTCTACGAAGCCATGTTCGTCTTCTTCAGGAAGCACTATTCCCACATGATCATTCTCTTGAGCGTGCCGATCAAGACGGCTATCTACCTGAAGGCAGGTATGGCATTGGCTTCCATGCTCTTCTCGAAGGTGCGCCATAACCTTGGGTTTTTCCGAGTCCGTCGAGAGGCAGAACCGGAATATGTGTTCATCGGGTCGGCAAAGTCCATTGGGCAATGTCGCCTGTTGGCAAGGAGAAAAGGACTGAAGGCTACGTTCATCATCGGAAACAAGGACACATTTGGCGAGGGACATGCCGGTCGGGTGAACCCACAGGTCAGCCAATATGTGGTGTATGATACCTCATCTTTCAGCTATGACCGCATCCTCTCTTTCTTCTCTCGGAAACCGATGCCCCATGTGAATATCGGTTTGTTCTATCCTGATAGCAATACAATCATCACTGCTGAAGACATTATAAGATGACTCTTCCTCCTGTAAACTTAAGGGCCATGGAGCCCGAAGACCTGGATCTTCTTTATACAATAGAGAATAACAGGGAACTTTGGAATGTGGGAACGACCAATGTCCCGTATTCCCGGTATGCACTTCATAACTATATTGCCAGTTCTTCTTCTGATATCTATGTCGACCGGCAGGTAAGGCTGATGATAGAAGATGAGGAGAGGTCAGTCATTGGTATCATCGATATCGTGAATTTCGATCCTCAGCATCTCCGGGCGGAAGTGGGGATCGTCATCCAACAGGACCATCGGGGCAAGGGATATGGCCAGGCTGCCATGAAAAAGATCATCGCTTATGCCCATCTGACATTGCATCTCCACCAGCTGTATGCCTTTATCGCTACGGATAATGCCTATTCCGTCCGTCTTTTTGAGAACATGGGATTTGCTAAGGGGGCCATCCTGAAAGACTGGTTGTATGATGGGGAGATTTATCATGATGCAGTGATCATGCAATTTTTTTTGTAAAAAAGTGCAGCAATCATTTGGTGGGAACAAAAAATATCATTACCTTTGCACTCGCAATTCTGAAAGATGCTTATCAAGGTGCGTTAGTTCAGTTGGTTAGAATGCCTGCC